>OGDF01000384.1_pt1 | contig 72310 bp, 77 predicted proteins | sample 1570141 | NCBI WGS metagenome assembly OGDF01 (sample SAMEA4370581, study PRJEB24528) | human gut metagenome
TAAATGTAGAAAACTTAACTAAGGTAGTAGATGGAGAAACACTTATTAATAATGTATCTTTCTCTATTCTTCCAAATGAAAAGGTTGCTTTTGTAGGAGATGATAAAGCAACAGAAGCATTCTTTAAAATCATCATGGGAGAAGACAAAGACTTTGAAGGTTCTTATAAATGGGGTATTACAACTACTCAGTCATACTTCCCTAAAGACAATTCAGCATTCTTTAATGATTGTGAATTATCTTTATTAGACTGGTTAAGACAGTTTACTGATGGTAGTATGTATGAACAGGAATTAAGAGGATGGTTAGGTAGAATGTTATTCTCTGGTGATGAAGCATTAAAGAAAGCAAATGTTTTATCAGGAGGAGAAAAGGTAAGATGTATGCTTGCGAAAATGATGATGCATGATGCAAACGTATTAATCTTTGATGAACCTACAAACCACCTTGATCTTGAATCTATCCAGGCATTAAACCAAGGCTTAATGCGTTTCCCAGAAAACATTCTATTTACTTGTCATGATCACCAGTTTGTTCAGACAATTGCGAATAGAATTATCGAATTTACTGCAGAAGGTACAATTGATCGTCTATCTACATTCGATGAATATCTAGAATACAAGGACACACTTGAAGCATAAGAGCGGATTAAACCGCTCTTTTTTTCTTCTTGAGGCTAGTTCTTATACGATGAGGATGTTAATACCTGTATCATCCTCTAAGGCTTAGAGAGCGAATTATTGCATAGAGTGATGGAACTATTTATGATATGTCTATCACATTCAATGCTAACCCAAATACAATCTCTTATATGATGATATCAAAGATCATCTAATTGCTCTGGATGAGGGTTTATTTTCTTTTATTTGCTAGTGGAATATATAATTGTCTTCATACTACATTTATAGTCGGTAGAGGGGAGCTTGCTAGAGAGTATACAAGAGTCACTAGATTATTTAATCATCCATAACTTATCCTGTAACTTATTATAATAAATATAAATTCTGCTCTTGATAATCATCAAGAGCGATAGTAGAATATCCGTAAAGGAGGAATCTTGTTATGGATAGAAATGAAATCAAAGCATTAATGAATGATATTTATACTTCAAGAGAAGCAGCAGAATATTTACAAATTTCTACGCAAAGATTAAATCAATTAGTTCATGACCAACAAATTATACCGATTAAAGTAAGTAAATCAGTTACATTGTTTTGGAAAGAAGATCTTGATAAAAGAACAATAACAAATGTTTCTAGCAATAATAATCCAGGAATTGGAATGTTTGCTATCAACAATGCTTATGTTAGAGATGCTATTCTATATTTTACAATTCAACAATATTTTAATTGTAACGATAAAAAAACATGTGAATTTATAGAACAGTTAGAAAAAGTAGACAACTTTAGTTTTAGAAGTGGATTGAAAAACAATATTCCTTATTTGTCATCTAAATTAAATATTTTAGAAAAAGATTTTTATAAGTGCTATCTTAGGGTTAAGGATAGTTTTTCAAAGTTAACAGATGATGTTATCCTAGTGAAAAAAGGTGACGGAGTATATTCAAAACTACTAGCTAACACTGATGGTACACCGCCGTTTCTTTTTCTTAAAGGTAATGTTCATTTATTAAATGAAAAATCTGTTTGTGTAGTGGGAAGTAGAAATGCTTCTGTAGAGTCAATGAAAAAAACAGAAAAGCTTGTAAAAGCACTTATTAAAAGAAATATAGTAGTCAATGCAGGACTTGCGAAAGGGATTGATACTGCTACTCATAAAACGGCTTTAGAAAATGGCGGGAGAACTATAGCTGTTATTGGAACACCTATTAATCAGTATTATCCAAAAGAGAATAAAGATTTACAATTATCTATCGAAGAAAAGGGATTAGTTGTTTCTCAGTTTCCACCATGCAATCCTGTATACAGATGGAATTTTCCAACAAGAAATGGAACAATGAGTGGAATCTCTTTAGCTACTATTATTATGGAAGCAGGAGAAACAAGTGGTGCATTAAGACAAGCTGATTATGCTTTAAAACAAGGAAGAGATGTTTTAATCCCTCAATCAGCAATTAATAATTCTTCTATATCATGGCCAAAAAAATATATCAAAAAAGGAGCTCATGCATTTAAAAATTTAAAGGAGGTATTACAAATACTAAACGATAATGAGGTTCTGTATAATTTGTTTGATAATGATGATATGGAGGAAGTAAATAATGTGGAAATGGACTAACCCGAAAGATATACAATTGCTCATATTGGATGGTGACTCACTTGAGGAAGACTACCTAACTTATCCATATTCTATTGACAATAAGAAAATTAAAACAATTATTGTGACAAAAAAGAGTAAATCATTAGTATATAAAAATTCTAAGAAATATTATGACACATATAATTTAATACAAGAAATAATTATAGATGCAAATTGCGAGTCTTATTCAATTGTTTCTATAAGTAGAGACATCTTATTTTTAAAATCGATGATGGAATATCATATTGGGACAATATTGGTTGGAAGCCTTAAATATGATTTTTTAAAAAATATACCAGATTATGATGTTTTTAATGTAGAAGGGATTGTACAAGTTCTTAACTATAAAAGAACAGGTTATGGGGCAGAAGTATTTGCAACATATAACGATAAGAAACCTAAAATGTCTTTGCTGTATTGTAGTGAATCTATTACATTATCTGATGAAAGTGAACAAAACGTAGATTTGTATTTTGGAGGACGATATTATGCTGACAAGCATATGTATATTTTAAATGATCCTTTATCATATGTAGTTAAAAAATTCAAATCAAGATACGTTAAAGCAGTTGATTTGTTCTTTGATTCAGCATGCATACATATTGCTCGAAAAGAAAAAATAGATTTGAATACCCATAATCTGCAGAAACAGTCTTTTTAATCTTTGTTTGTTCTTTGTTTCTAATACTGTTTAAGAGGAACTTATTAAAGACGTGTTTATAGCATACCTGTGGTTTGTGGGTATTTAAAAAAATAGATTATTTTACTTATATTCCATTGAAGCCAAAAGATATTAAAAAAAATAAATTTGATAGGTTTAAAAGCTTGAAACTTCCAGAATTAAAAAAAGGAAACATCAGATTAGATAATCTTCTTAAATGTACTAAGGACTTTTCACAAAAAGGGAATGATTTATATGTAAGAAGAGAAGTTGTAAAAGGTACTTTTCAAATAATAGAGAATGTTGATATAGAAAATAGAACAATTGTAATAATTGATGATGTTTTTTCTACTGGTTCAACGATTTTTGAGGCTGCAAAAACATTGTATGAAGCAGGTGCAAAGAAAGTTATTGCTATTATACTATCTGTTAATCAATTGACTGAATCATCTATTGAATATAAAAATTTGAAATGTAAGGTATGTGGTAGCAATATGAGAATAAGGATGAATAACAATACAGGTGAATTGTTTTTTGGCTGTGAAAATTATATGGAACATGAAGAAGAAAAAAATACAGGTGAATTGATACCTGGGATGAATGCGTTGAAGAAAAAGAATAAATTTGAGATATACGAAATTATCGATCTACTTGATGAATTTTAAATAGTAAGGTATGCATTTTTGTAAGAAAGGCATACCTTTTTATAATGTTAAGTGGAATATTATGTTATACCTCTCTCATCCTATAACCCTTAGAATAAACAACACACCTAAAAAGGAATCCCTAGGATTCCTTCATCATATTACTCATGATCAATAAGTATCTTTAATGTTTCATTACTCTTTGCTGCCTGCTTAAATGCTTTATCTATATTATCTAATATATAATGATGTGTAATGATTTTTTCTACAGGTGTAGATTTCTTATGTAGTACTTCAATACATTGTTTAATATCTACAGCATTATAGGCAATAGATCCCAATATTTCCATTTCAGAATATACAAGATCAAATCCCGAATGTGCTTTTATTGTAGGATAAAGAAAGTTGCATCAATAGTAAAATATGGGTATAATAATGTTAGAATATTACTATATAGGAGGCGCTTTTTATGAATATTCGTCCATCTGCATCAATTAGACAAAATTATAATGAAATTGCTGATCTTTGTAGGGATAGTCAAGAACCCGTTTATCTTACGAGAAACGGAGAAGGTGACTTAGTTGTTATGGATATTGAAACATTTAGTCGCAGAGAAAAAATGTTAGATTTGCGTGAGCAGCTTCTTTCTGTAGAAGAAGATAGAATAGCAGGTAGCAAAGAGTATACACTTGATGAATTAGATGAAATTCTTGATGAAGTAATTCAGGGGTATAGAAAATGACATATGATAAATATATAGTTTTTATGTCCGAACAAGCAGTAAAAATGTTGAAATTAAATATAGCTTTTATTGCTGAAGCGAATATTGAAGCAGCTGCTAAACAAAAGAAGGCAATCATGGAGGGCATACGTTCATTAGAGTATATGCCAAAGCGTTATCCCTTTTTTAATGAAGAATACATATTGCCAAATAAGTATAGGAAAATGGCTATAAATAAGTATTGCTTTGTTTTGTATCAAATTCAAGATGACGTTGTACATATTGATTATATTTTTGATTGTAGAAAAGATTTTAAATGGCTAAATAGATAGAGATTATAAGCATGAGAGATACTAGAGCGAATTAATCGCTCTTTTTTATTTCCTAAGGCTAGGTTCTTATACGATGAGGATGTCGCTATCTGTATCATCTTATAAGGTTTAGACGAGCATATTAGTATCTTTCTTAGTTGATTGTTGCTATACTTCGCTTAGGAGGATCAACAATGAAGTTAATCAAGATATGTATTACATTCATACTTTCCATTGCTTTTAATTCTAACTTTCATACAGTTCATTATACGATGACATCACATAAACTCTCTCATCCTATAAGACTTGCACTTATCACAGATCTTCATTCCTGCAAGTATGGAAATACGCTTATAGATGCTATAAAGAAAGAACAACCAGATATACTATTACTAGGAGGAGATATCTTTGATGATCAAATTTCTGATAAGAATACAGTACACTTCTTAGAAGGTATTACTACTAAGTATCCTACATATTATGTTACAGGTAATCATGAATACTGGAGTGGTAGGGTAGATGAAATGAAGAACATATTAAAGTCTTTCCATGTAGAGGTATTGGAAGGGAATACAAAACAAATACGTCTACATAACCAAATTATTAATATAAGTGGTATAGACGATCAATGCTCTCATAACTATAAGAAACAATTAAACCAACTACATACCAATAACAACTATTTCTCTTTACTATTAGCCCATAGACCTTCCTATATCAAAGATTATTTAAAGTATGATTATGATCTTATACTATCAGGACATGCTCATGGAGGACAATGGCGTATACCTTATATCCTAAATGGATTATTTGCGCCAGATGAGGGTTTATTTCCACGTTTTGCAGGTGGGATATACCAATTCCCTCATACTACTTTTATAGTCAGCAGAGGGCTAGCTAAAGAGTCTACAAGGGTACCTAGAATCTTCAATAGACCTGAACTTGTTATAGTAGATATCAAAACTTCTCTTGCTAATCATTCATCCTGATAATAGAATACTCATAAAGGAGGCTCTTATGGATATTAATAATGCTTATGTAAGAGATGCTATTTTGTATTGTACAATTCAGCAATATTTCAATTGTAATGATAAGAGAACATGTTAATTCATAGCACAATTAGTCCATTTCAATTATAGAACTGGGCTCCTACATAATATCCCTTACTTATTTTTTCAATTATGTATATCTGAAAAGGATTTCTATAATACCTATTTAAGAGTCAAGGAAAGTTTCAAAACTCTTCAAGCAGATATTGTATTAGTTAAAAAGGGGGATGGCATATATTCTAAGTTATTAGCTATGATCCCAACAGCACCACCATATTTATTTCTTAAAGGCAATGTACATTTATTGAATGAAAAGTCTGTCAGTGTAGTAGGGAGTAGAAATGCTTCTATGGAAGCAATGGAAAAAACAGAAAAGCTTGTTAAAGCATTAGTCAAAAGAAATATAGTAGTCAATGCAGGCCTTGCAAAAGGAATAGATACAATAACCCATAAAACAGCATTAAAAAACAATGGAAGAACTATAGCTGTCATAGGAACACCTATTAACCAGTACTATCCTAAAGAAAACAAAAACCTTCAACTCACAATTAAAAAACATGGACTTGTTGTCTCACAATTTCCACCTTGTAATAAAGTATACAAATGGAATTTTCCTACAAGAAATGCGACTATGAGTGGTATTTCTATTGCGACTATTATCATGGAAGCAGGAGAGAAAAGTGGTGCATTAAGACAAGCAGATCACTGTATAAAGCAAGGTAGAGACGTCTTGATACCTTACTCATTACTACAATCTTCTCTCTTATGGCCTAGAAAGTATATACAAAATGGAGCACATACCTTTAAGAATATAAAAGAAGTATTAGAACTATTAAACAAGAATGATATTCTTTATAAGAAAGTTTAATCTGCCTCTTGCACACCCGCTCTGTATTAGTATATATTATTGGTAATTGGGGTATATGTTTGCGGACATATACTTGAAGGAGTCAGAGTGATCTGGCTTCTTCTTTTTTATACCAAAAAAGCCTCTAATTAAAGCTACCTTATAAAGGTCACCATTAGAAGCCTCTTTCTTACTAGAAAACCTTTCAACAAGGCCGCTTTATAAATGCCACCCTATCTTCCAGCTCTCTTCATAAGCATTATACATAATTATTATAATATTTCAAGTATATATAAAAAGGAGTTAAATTTTCTGACTCCTTTTCTATAAAGAACTTTTATCCTTAATATATTTTCTGATCAATCATGTTTCTTTCTTAGCTACAATAACTGAAGTAGAAGCATCACCAACTACATTAAGTGAAGTTACTAACATTTCAATAGGTCTATTGATTGAAAGAATTAATGAGTATGCAAGTAATGCAGCATCATTTGTATAACCCATACCAGTTAAAATAGTAAATAGGATAACAGCACCTGCACCTGGAGCAGCTGGAGTACCAACTGAAGCAATAAGTGCTAATACTGCAATAACAGCCATAGACATGAATGTAATCTTATATCCAGAACTTGCTGCAATAACCTGCATGATTGCTGTACCATCCATATTGATTGTCATACCTAAAGGTAATACAAATGATGCAATATTAATAATCCAGAACTTCTTATTCGCCCATTATCTGATACATTCAATGCACCTCAAGTTGCAGTAAAAAGACGAAAAAAACAGGTATTAAATAAATAAAAATAATAAATATTGTCCCAATATTGTATATGTTGTCCCATAAATGTATAATGTACCTGGGAGGACAGTCACAATGAAAAAGAAAAATGTTATTAATTTGATTAAGTATTATTCTGAACACAATGATTCAGGTTTTAAAAGTGAAGCGTATGAGATTGCAAAATATTTTGATTCAATAGGAGATTACCAGCTAGCAGAGTATATTATGGCTTTATTATCAGATGCCAATACTTTCGTTCCACAGACAATGACAAATGAGTTTAGTTTCTTTGAAAAAATTGATAATTCAGCCGAATTATTACTTTTACCTGAAGTAATTACAAACGATATTTTAGGAATAGTAAATGCAGTCAGTTATAATGCTGGAATTAATAAGTTTCTACTTCAAGGGGCACCTGGAACTGGTAAAACAGAAGCTGTTAAACAAATAGCGAGAATATTAGAAAGAGAAATATATATGGTTGATTTTTCTTTACTTATTGATAGCAAATTAGGACAAACACAAAAAAATATTTCGACAATGTTCAAAGAAATCAATAATTTTACATACCCAAATAAGATAATCATATTGTTTGATGAAATTGATGCTTTAGCACTAGACAGAACAAATTCAAATGATTTAAGAGAAATGGGAAGAGCAACTTCTACGTTGTTAAAAGGAATGGATCAATTGAACGAACAGGTCGTATTGATTGCGACTACTAATTTGTACAAATATTTTGATAAAGCATTAAGCAGAAGATTTGATGCTGTAATTGATTTTAATAGATATAGCAATGTAGATTTAATGGAAGTGGCAGAAGGATTACTTGAAAACTATTTAAAGAAATTCAAGATTGGTTATAAGAATATTAGATTGTTTAGAAAAATCATTGGTTTATATGATCAGATTCCCTGCCCAGGAGAATTAAAAAATATCATTAAAACAGCTATTGCATTTAGTAATCCAGAGGATCATACAGATTATATGCGTAGATTATACTCTATAGTTTGTGAGAATAATCAACCAGAGCTAAAGGAATTACAAAATCAAAATTTTACGATAAGAGAAATTGAAATATTAACGAAGGTTTCGAAGAGTAACATAGCGAGAAGATTGAAAGGAGCTGAGTAATTTGAATAAACTACTCCAACTTAAAGGAACACTGCATTCTGAGCAAAATAGAAGTTCTTTTGGATCTCTTAATTTACCAAAAGGTAAATCAGTAACTTCTCAACATATACGAGATTTAGTATCACAATTAGAAAGCATAAGACAATTCTGGACAGAAAACCGAACTATAGAAGGTGCATTAATTAGTGTTCATTATATTCATATTATTGCGGAAAGTAATCGCATAAAGGCAATGTTGGCTGATAAAAGTAAAAGTCCAAATGAATCAATACGAGGATCGAAATTTGGGTCAACAATTACTAATGGAAAAGAAACCAAAAATCATGTCTTTACCCACTATGTTAAGCTAGAAGTGATTGATCAAACAATTAATTACTTATATAAAGTCATTAGAATTCTTGAAAATGATTATGTAGGTACTATATCACATGATGATATCGAGAAACTTGATAAAGATAATTATAGATATGTAGAGGTTAGTAGAACGCTTTTTATTAAGTTTATTATTGATTCTTACTATGTTGATAGATTTGATATAGATAAAATGACAGCTCCTATTACAGATCAATCTATTGTAACTATATTTAAAACAGATGTGGATACAAATACGTTATTAGGTAAGTTTGGGGTTGACATGATTAATGCTAAAAAGATTGATGAAACAACATTTAGACTTACACCTGATGAAATCAAACTTGTACAGGCTCAAGCACCTTATTTGATTTCTATGGCAGTAAAGGATATTAGAGAAATCACAAAAGACTCTATTATAGAATTGCCTGAACAGAAACCATTATCTATTCCGTCACCTAAAAATGAACCTATTATTGGTGTATTAGATACGCAATTTGATAAACGAGTTTACTTTGGTGATTGGGTAGAATATACAAATATGATTAATGAAGAGATTGAATTAAAATCTCAAGATTATGTTCATGGTACTGAAATTTCATCGATTATTGTAGATGGTCCTTCATTTAATCCGGATTTAGAGGATGGGTGTGGAAGATTTAGAGTTCGACATTTTGGGGTTGCACTTGCTGACAGATTCAGTTCATTTAGTATATTAAAGATGATAAGACAAATCATTTCTCAAAATAGAGATATAAAGGTTTGGAATCTATCATTAGGTTCAGCTTTAGAAACAAATCAAAACTTTATTTCTCCAGAAGCAGCAGAATTAGATAAGCTGCAAAATGAATTTGATGTTATTTTTGTTATTGCTGGAACAAACAATATTTCAGATTCAAAAAAAGAAATGCGAATTGGGGCGCCTGCTGACTCAATTAATTCTTTAGTTGTTAATTCTGTTAAACGAAATGGAAACAAAGCATCTTATACACGTACTGGGCCAGTTTTATCTTTCTTTCATAAGCCTGATGTTAGTTATTATGGTGGGGATATAAATGAACCTATTAGAGTATGTACTCCTCTAGGAGAAGGAAATGTGATGGGTACTTCTTTTGCAGCACCTTGGATTTCCAGAAAACTTGCATATTTAATAAATGTCGTTGGATTAAGTAGAGAAACTGCAAAAGCATTGATTATTGATTCGGCAGCTGGATGGAATAGAAAAGATGATATGTCACATACTATTGGGTATGGTATAGTTCCTATTCATATTAATGATATCGTAAATTCATCTGATGATGAAATTAAGTTTTTTATCAACGGTATTATAGAGGATTTTGAAACATATACATATAATATTCCAGTTCCTAAAATAAATGATAAGCATCCTTATTTTGCTCGTGCTACATTATGTTATTTTCCTAAGACATATAGAAATCAGGGCGTTGATTATACTAGCACAGAAATGGATATTCATTTTGGAAGAATTAAAGACAAAGACGGGAAGTTAACTATTACATCAATTAATGGGAATAACCAATCAGAAGAGGTATGTACATCTTTATATGAAGAAGATGCTCGTAAATTATATAGAAAATGGGATAATATTAAGCATATTAGCGAACTCATTAAAGAAAGAAGTAGACCTAGAGTAGCATATGGAACAGGTATGTGGGGGTTAGCCATCAAAACAAAGGAAAGATTAAAATCTAGTGATGGTAGAGGTTTGAAGTTTGGTGTTGTTATCACGTTAAAAGAAATGAATGGGGTTAATCGTATCAATGATTTCATTAAAATGTGTCAAACAAGAGGTTGGATTGTCAATACAATAGATGTTGATAATCAGATAGACATTTATAATAAGGGTGAAGAGATAATTGAATTTGAGTAAATAAAAAGAACCTTTCGGCAATGTCATTAAGTTAAGAATTGACAGCTATCAAGGCATACAAACAAAATGTATGCCTTTTTTATTTTCTCTTGACAAAAGCCCAAAAATGTGAGGCCAATAATCAATATTTATATATTGATTATTGGCCAATTGTTTATAGATGTCATCGGAGGTATACATTATGGACAACTATAAACAACTCGAGAAAACTTTAAATCACATTATCAAAAATGAACGATTCACGCTCTATTTTCTGCGAAAATTCCAGAACAGACTTCATTCGTTCTCGTAAACTGTATTTTCAAGATACCATCAAAATCCTCTTCTGCATGGAAAACGGCTCTTTAAGAGATGAACTATTTAAGTCTTTTGATAATGCACTTGATACACCTACTGCATCTGCGTTTGTGCAGGCTAGAAATAAAATCAAGGTGGATGCTTTTAAACATATTTTCAATAAGTTTAATGATAGAACTCATGAAGACATACTGTATAAAGGATATCGTCTTCTCGCTATTGATGGGAGTGAATTGCCAATCGATAATTCCATATATGATAAAGAAACAAGAGTTCTAAGAACAGGCGGTACCAATAAGCCTTATTCCGCATTTCATATTAATGCCAGCTACGATCTCCTTGAGCGATCATATGATGATCTTATTATACAGGGTCAGGCAGTAAGGGATGAAAATGATGCTTTCTGCCAGCTTGTGGATCGTTATCAGGGAAGGAAAGCGATTTTTATAGCGGACAGAGGATATGAATCTTATAACGGTTTTGAACATGTTGCGAAATCTGGAAACAAGTATCTTGTCAGAGTCAAGGATATCAATTCTAAAACCAGTATGACAAGATCTTTAGGGCCGTATCCGAATGATGAGTTTGATATTGACGTGTTTAGAATGCTTACTCTGAAATGTACATCAATGATAAAAGCATGCCCTCAGCTATATAAAGTATGTCCTACTAATATGCGATTTGACTATATGTCTAAAGAAGATCCCTGGTATGAGTTTAATTGCAGGATAGTTCGATTCAAAATCACTGAAGATACATATGAATGTATAATTACTAATCTTGATAGGACTGAATTCTCATCTGAAGACATCAAGGAACTATATAATAAACGCTGGGGTATAGAGACTTCTTTCAGACATGTAAAGTATGCAATAGGTTTGAATTCACATCACGCAAAGAAGAGAAAATATATAAAGCAGGAGATTTATATAAGTCTTACTCTTTATAATCTGATACAGAGATTTATAAGGAAGATAAAGATTAAAAAAAGAAACAAGAAATATATTTATCTGATTAATTTCACTAGAGCCTGTCATTTAGTAAGAAGTTTTCTAAACAAAAAAGATGGAAAAAATCCATCTTTAGAGAATCTGATAGCTAATGAAATCTTACCAATTCGCCCCGGTAGATCTCATAATAGAAACATCAAACGAAAGTCGTTCATATATTTTAACTACAGATTTGACTAGTCGGATAAATTATAAACCTTTTTGCGATGAAATAGAATATTTTTTAAAAAATCGTGAAAACGATACTTTTTTGGCTGCAATAAAATAAAAGTCAGAATAATATATCTGCTGATATATCATCTGACTTAAATTCTAGCATTATTAACTTAATGACATTGCCCGAAGGTTCTTTTTAATTTATCCTTTATATACTTCCTGATCAATCATCTTTTCTTTCTTAGCTACAATAACTGAAGTAGAAGCATCACCAACTACATTAAGTGAAGTTACTAACATTTCAATAGGTCTATTGATTGAAAGAATTAATGAGTATGCAAGTAATGCAGCATCATTTGTATAACCCATACCAGTTAAGATAGTAAATAGGATTACAGCACCTGCACCTGGTGCAGCTGGAGTACCAACTGATGCAATTAATGCAAGCACTGCAATAACTGCCATAGACATGAATGTTATTTTATATCCAGAACTTGCTGAAATAAACATTGCGGCAATAACCTGCATGATTGCTGTACCATCCATATTGATTGTCATACCTAAAGGTAATACGAATGATGCAATCTGATCATCTACACCTAGTTCTTCAGTAACTGTTCTCTTGTTGATTGGAAGAGTGGCAGCACTTGAAGAAGTAGAGAAACCAAATAAAGCAACCTTAATCATCTTCTTCATGAATGGCTTTGGATTAACTCTAGCCATAGTCATTAAGTAGATTGGATAAGCTAAGAATAGATATACGAATAATGCAATGACTACAGTTACAACATAAGCAAGTGCAGGTCTTAATGAATCAATACCATAAATTGCGAATGTTCTAGTTAATAAGCAGAAGATACCGATAGGTGCGAACTTATTAACTACAAATGATAAGAATAAAGTAATAATCTTGGATACTTCTTCAAATAACTTCTTTAAAGTCTTTGTTTCATCTTCTAAAGCATTCATTGCGAGACCCATAGCAACAGCTACGAATACAATGGCTAATACGTTACCGTTAGTAGAGAATGCTGAGATAAGATTGTTAGGAATAATATTTAAGATAATATTCAATGGGTTAGCACCAGTAGAACCCTTCTGGATAGTCACTGCTGCTTTACCAACTGCATCAAAGAAACCTAAACGATATACAACAGAAGCAATCACACCTGCAAAACATAAAGCACATACAGTTGTGATAAAGAAAGTTAAAATAGTTTTAGTAGAAATTCTACCTAACTTCTTTGTATCTGTGATAGTTGAAATCGCAAGTGTAATTGATACAAATACCATAGGTACAATAATAAGCTGTAGTGAGTTAACGAATAACTGTCCTACAATATAGAAGATACCAACAGCCTTTGTTGCATTTGGCTGTGTAATATCCTGAAAGAATAAGTTATTGATCTTTGTCCAAAGATCAGTCTGTCCACCACTTACTAAGTGTTCTCTTAGCATAATGCATCCAAAACCACAAGCAAGACCGCAGATCATTGCAATCAGCATTTTCTTAGCTAATTGCCTACCATTACTAGTTTTCATTTTTACCCTCCTAAAATTAATCCCAAAATTGACACTATTATACACTAAATAACTCTTAATGCAAATAGTATTGATAAAAATGACTATAAAATAACTATTATTATAAAAGATATAAAGAAAAACTATTTGTGATATATTAATTAAACAAGAGACTTTTAACTTCACATAATTATCCCATTATTGTAATATATACTCATCGCAAGGGGGGAATTTTAAATGTTTGGAATTTATATTTTATCGATGTTATCGATGATGTTTATCTTTGCTGGTAATATTGCTTCTTATGGTGGGATGTTTCAATCATCATCAACACTTACAGTGATTACTTTATGGGCTATGTTTTATCTTGCTTACATTGCAATCAACTGTTTTGCATTATCTTATGGTTTTAAGGAATATGGTAAGAAACATAAGTTATCACGTTATTTACTACTGCTCTTAACTGCACTTATCTATAACGTGGCTTTAACTTATGCATTCCATCTCTATAAGCCAGAAAATGTTACAATGCATTCTATAACGCATGCATTCTTCTTATTATCGAATAACGCTTATTGGTTATTTACAGCCTTTACAGGCATGTTCTTACTAAGTCCTATTGTAGACTACATGGTAGAACATATTTCTAGAGAAACAGCGATTAAAGCGGTATGGATCATTGGATTACTTGGCTTCTATGGCTTATTTAGTGCAGGAGAACTAAAGGATCCACTTTTATTTAAGAGTGGTCGAGGAATCATCTGGTTCACATGTCTTTATTTCATTGGCGCAACTGTAAGAAAACATGAACTTTATAAAGTCAATGTATCAAAAACCGCATTGATCGGTTTATGTTCATTTGTCTTAAATGGTTTCTTAATGCTAAGCTTGGACAAGTTTATTGGTAATACATTTGATGATTACTTCTTATCAGCCTTATCACCATTATTACTTGTAACTTCTATCTGCTTACTTTATGTTTTCGCAAATATGAATAGTAAACAGGAAAAGATTGTACAGTTTATTGATGAATCAACTCTTTGTACATATCTTCTTGCCAGCCATTCTTTATTCTTAGGCTATGTTCTATTAAACCAGTTTACAACACTAGCAGGTATGCCTTTCTACTTACTTGCTCTTATGGTCATCATGATTGCATTATCTCTTTATGTAGTTGCATTAATCATCGATTTAATCAGAAGAGGAATATTCAAGGTACTAAGATTAGAAAAGCTTGCATTATGGATTGAAACACTATTCGGAAAATTATTAAACAAGTTATCTGCTTAATACAAAAAGAGAGAATTCACTATTGTGAAATCTCTCTTTTTAAGTTCTTTCCAATTGTCATCCACATTGTAATATAACAAGCACCACCGCCTATAAAATTACTGATTGCTTCTGATATGAACACACCTTCAATACCAATAAAACGGGGAAGAATAATAGTCAGAGGGGCTACTATAATCACTTTTCTAAAGATAGAAAAGAAGATAGCCTGTTTTGATTTGCCAAGTCCTACCGCTACAGATTGTCCACAGATCTGTAAAGACTGCATAAAGAATCCTGCAAAATATAATCTAATATAAATAATTGCATGTTTAGTAATATGAGGATCATGAGTAAAGATATTAATAAAGTATTGTGGGAAAGCAGTAATTAATACCCAGATAATAAACATTGTCCCAAAACATAAGAATGTCACAAAGTAGATAGAAGACAATACACGCTTATATTCCTTCGCACCATAGTTATAGCCTAGTACCGGCTGAGAGGCATTCCCAAACCCCTGAGCAGGTAACTGTACAACCTCTCTAATAGAATTAATAATCGTCATAATCGCAATATAGAGATCTCCACCATAAATCTGTAAGGTAGAATTACATACGATAGATACAATAGAATTAGTGATTCCCATCATGAATCCAGCAGTTCCTAAAGAAAAGATTCTCTTTACATAATAAGGATTTAAATGCATACATTCTTTCTTTAACTTAAGAATTGTTTTATCACTTGTTAGAAAGCGTAATGTCCATAAAGCAGATACAAATTGTGACAGTACTGTTGCGAGTGCTGCTCCCTTTACATTCATATCCAATACAAATATAAATACAGGGTCCAATATTATATTCAGTACTGCCCCAATCAGTACTGTCATCATACCAATCTTCGCAAAACCTTGACTATTAATAAAACTATTCATACCGAGTCCTATTAACACAAACACAGTACCAAACAAATAAATAGTCAAATAATCATTCGCATACTTGAATGTATGCGTACTTGCTCCAAACATCCATAAGATCTTCTCTTTAAAGATAAACCCAATCAACATCAAACCTATTCCAAATAGAACCAATAAGAAGAAGGCGTTCCCCATAATCACTTCTGCCTCATCATTTCTCCCTCTTCCTCTTGCAATAGAGCAAAGTGGGGCACCACCCATACCAAACAAGTTCGAAAATGCAATCACTATAGAAATAATAGGAAGACATATTCCCAGTCCTCCCATAGCCAGTGTTGCAGTATGAGGAATACGTCCTATATATATTCTATCTATCACGTTATAGAGTACATTAATCAACTGTGCTACGATCATTGGTCCTGCAATAGATAATATATGTGTAGAAACCTTTCCCTTCGCAAAATTATTCCTTTCTTCCATATAACCATCCCCCTTAACATAATCTTTACTATCTCATATATATTACAGTCATACAGTTCTTTTTCAAATGTTGAAATATTGTAACTCATATTATCTCATGTATATCATGCTTTTTTAACCGTGCATAGGCAGATATACTATATTAAAATTAAATTACATAAATAAAATTAATAAAATGAAATATATGTTGCATAAGTAACATGTAAGCGCTACAATATCTATGTAAGATACATTCGAAAGGAGAAAATAATATGAAGAAGGTATCCGCTATAGCACTTAGTACAGCTATGGCACTCTCAATGGCTTTGCCATCTAAAGTCAATGCCACAAGCAGAGTGGATCAATTACTCTCTAATATGAGTACAAGACAAAAGATTACACAGATGCTTATGGTAGACTTCCGTTACTGGGATGAAGACTTAAGTGATGGTGCACAGACTACAGGTCATGAATTTACTAAGATGAATGACCAAGTCAGAAAGATTGTCGAAGACTATGATTTTGGAGCACTTATTTATTTTGCCCAGAACATCCAGGAAACAGAACAATCTTATAACTTAAGTATGGCAATGCAGAAAGCAGCCACAAAAGATGGTGGTATTCCACTATTAATCAGTGCTGACCAGGAAGGTGGTAATGTATACCGTTTAGGTTCAGGTACAGCATTACCTGGTAACATGGCACTTGGTGCAACTCATAATACAGAGTATGCGAAAAAAGCAGGTCAGATTATTGGTAGTGAATTAAGTAGTATTGGTATTAATACTAACTTAGCACCTGTTGTTGACGTCAATAATAATGCCAACAACCCAGTTATTGGTCTAAGAAGTTACAGTGATGATGCAGATTTAGTAGGGAACATGGCTTCTGCAACAATCGCTGGTTTGAAAGACTATAACGTTATTGGATGTGCGAAGCACTTCCCAGGTCATGGTGATACAGCCACTGACTCACATTATGGTTTACCTATCGTAAACAAATCAAAAGCAGAATTATTAAATAATGAATTAAAACCATATAAGATTGCAATCAATCAGGGTATTGAAATGATCATGACTGCACATATCTTATATCCACAATTAGATAACACAACTGTTGTTTCAGAAAAAACAGGTAATGAAGAAAAGAAACCTGCGACTATGTCAAAAGCAATCATCACTGATTTATTAAAGGGTGAAATGGGCTTCAAAGGTGTAGTAAGTACTGATGCGATGAACATGAAGGCTATTGCTGATACATTTGGTGAATCACAGGCAGTTAAGCTTGCGATTGAAGCAGGTGCTGATTTAATCTGTATGCCTACAGTTCTTTACAACCAGGAAGATGTTAAGAAGCTAGACACAATTATTGATTATGTAGAAGATGCTGTTAAGAAGGGTGAAATCTCTGAATCTAGATTAGATGATGGATGCAGAAGAATCCTTACAGTAAAAGAAAATAGAGGTATCTTAGATTGGAAAGAATCTGATTTCTCTCTAAACAAAGCTTTATCAACAGTAGGTAGTGCCACTAACAGAGCAACTGAAAGAGAAATCGCAGCAGCAGCTGTTACTGTTGTAAAGAATGAAAACAATACTTTACCAGTAGTAGTAAAAGAAAACCAGAAGATCTTAATGCTTTGTCCATATGACAATGAAAGAGCACAGATGATCATGGCTTATAACCGTGCTAAAGAAGCAGGACTTATCCCAGACTCTGCAGAAGTTAAAGTAGTAAGATATAACGGTTCAAATATGGATGCTGTAAAAGGAAACATTGATTGGGCTGATACAGTATTCGTTAATTCAGAAATCAGTGCTGCAAGTCGCTTCTCATCAAATCATTGGTTATATTCTTATGTAGAAGGTATTGTAGACTATACTCATGAAAAGGGTAAGAAGTCTATCGTGATGTCAGTAGATAAACCATATGATGTACAGATGTATGCTAATGCAGATGCTATTCTTGCTGTATATGGATGTAAAGGTTCTTCAGTAGATGTGACTGAAGCAATTGTTGGTGGAGTTACATCTTCTAAAGCTGCTTATGGACCTAACATTATTGCTGGTATCGAAGTTGCTTTAGGTACATTTGGTGCTCAGGGAACACTTCCAGTTAATATTCCTGTATATGACAAGACTGCTAAGCTTTACACTGATACAATCAAGTATAAACGTGGTTATGGTATCTCTTATAAGTCTTTATTAAATAAGGATACTTTAAATGATTTAATTGCTAAGGCTGATGCTTTAGATTCTAAGAAATATACTGAAGAATCTTGGAATAAGTTCACACCTGCTTTAGCTGGGGCAAAAGAAGTAGCTAACACAAATGGTGTTTCTCAGAAGAAGATTGATGAAGCGATTGCTTCATTACAGGCTGCTATGGATGCTTTAGTAGAAAAACCTGCTGAAACAAAACCAGAAGAACCTGAGAAAGATGACACTAAGAAGGACGAAACAAAGAAAGACGAAACAAATAAAGACGAAACAAAGAAAGACGAAACTAAGAAAGATAATGTAAAAACTGGAGATATGACAAATATTTTACCATTTGCTGCATTAATGGGTCTTGCTTGTGTTGCATTCATCTTCTTAAAGAAGAAAAAAGCTTAATCATTGAGTTAAGTAAGGCGAAGTGTTCGAAAATGAATACTTCGCTATTTTTTGTCTAAATATTTATATGTATGAAATCTAGATTGAAAAAATAATAAAAGCATTAGTTTCTTCTATTATGATATCCATGTTTATTAGTATTCTCACATTTATCGTTTAACTTATATTAATTACTTTGTTTTAATTATGTTGTAATGATTGGAATTATACAATGACCTGCAGAAGGTTAAGTTATTATGATTCTAGTCAGAAATGCTAATAGCTTAACTAATGAGTTTTTCATTACGATTATATTCTTTTTTATATAAAAAACCGTACAGTTATTTCCTGTACGGTGGCAGACAGTTTGTTAAATATACAAATCGCTGTGTGTGCCAGTGTTAGCAAGCGTCAGTACTAGAACATCTTCCTCTATGTAGTAAATGAGTAGCCAGTCAGATAGAATATGACATTCTCGATAACCTGCCCAATCTCCAGATAATGCATGGTCACGATACTTATCTGGTAAGGACTCACCAGTTGCAAGTAAGGTGATAATTTGATTTAATAATTCAATTTTTAATCCACGCTTTATAGCACGTTTATAATCTTTTTTGAAACTGGTTGTGTATTTGATGGTATATTTGTTTTCTTTCATCGTTTTAAGTCAGCAAATAATTCATCAAGGTCATTATAACCTTTTACGGAAGGATCTTTTGCAATTCTTTTCGCTTCTAACATAGAAGCAACAGTTTCTTTATTAGGTTGTTCTATACTTATTTTAAATGGAATACCACCCTCACGAAGTGACTGGCGTACAAAGATATTAAATGCTGTAGTAAGATTCATACCTAATTCAGAAAATAGTATATCTGCCTGTGCTTTTAATTCTGTATCCATACGAATACTGATATTTGTTGTATTTCCAGCCATACAATCAACCCCTTTCTGAATACATTATATATTGAATGCACGAAAAATACAATGCATAGCACGTTAATTGCATTATAATTAAGTTAACTAAAAAATATGAATTAAAACATATCTCTAATATAAGCAATATAGTTGACATGAAAGGAATGATGACGAATGAAAAACATATTAATCATATCTAGCTCACCTAGAAGAAATGGAAACTCACAATTACTATGCAATCAATTCATGCAGGGGGCACAAGACAAAGGACATCATGTAGACATGATACGTATCATAGATCAAAATATAGGCTTTTGTAGAGCGTGTGATGGATGTGTGAGAAATGGTGGAACATGTATACTTAAAGATGATATGGCCGATATACTTGATCTTTATCAAAAAGCAGATGTACTCGTACTTGCGACACCAGTCTATTTCTATGGAATCAGTGCACAAATGAAAGCATTCATTGTTCGTACTTATCCTATCTGGGAGCATTTAGGTAAAAAAGATGTTTATTATATTATTTCTGCGGGTCTAGGAGAGGATATCGTAGAAAGATCACTAGGCGACCTCGACGGTTTTGTAGAACATCTAGAAGAATATGAAATAAAGGGTAAGCTCTATGCCACAAATGTCATGGATGCAGGTTTAGTAAAGAATCAGGATATATATATAAACAAGCCTATGAAATGGGAGATTTAATCTAAAAAAGATCAGTGCGCAATCGCTTTGGCCTTTTAAAGTCTGAGTCCTTTTATATCCTTTACACGTGACAATATAATATTACAACTACAGCTTAATACACCAGGAAGTGTATCTATAACATCATGAAGAAAACGTTCCATTTCTTCATTAGAAGATGCCACTGCATGGACGTGCAATTTATCTCTACCAGTCACTCGATAAATCTGAGTGACTATATTATTTTTATTTAATATATCTGTTACTTCTTTAAAACTATCAGGTTTTGTTTCTATTTCAAAATAACAGGATACAGCACCATTAATCTTCTGTGGGTTGATAATTGTTGTATATTCTTCAATAATGCCCTTATTCTCTAAAGCTTGAATACGGGCTTTTACTGCAACTCTAGAAATACCGATCTTCTCACCTATATCAGAATAGGACATACGTGCATTCTTTACTAATAATTGAATAATCTTCTGATCTAACTCATCTAAACCATTTAAATACATACAAATCACTCCTGTCTTATCTATCTTATCATTACTAAAAGTGAATCACAAGTTGATATAAGTAAACTATCATACTATAATAGTTACATAACGTAAGTTATAACTTACGAATAGGAGGTATACAATGAATAAGGATCTTACAAAAGGAGCTGTTATAAAATCAATGCTGCTGTTTGCGATACCTATGATATTAGGTGATCTCCTGCAGCAATGTTACAACATTGCTGATACTTTAATAGTAGGGCAGTTCTTAGGAAAAACAGCACTTGCAGCTGTTGGGTCATCCTTTACATTGATGACCTTTATTACATCTATTATATTAGGCTTATGTATGGGAAGTGGTGCACTCTTTTCTATTAGATTTGGACAAAGAGATGAAAAAGGATTAAAACAGGATCTATGTGCCTCCTTCTTCTTTATCGCCTTCATATCCATATTACTTAATATCATTGCTTATATATGTCTAGATGCACTTAAACTCATCTTAAGAGTGCCTCATGAGGTATGGGGTGATATGCGATGTTATCTCTTATATATCTTTATGGGAATCATTGCGATATTTTTATATAACTTCTTTTCGGCTTATTTAAGATCTATAGGTAATTCAGTCATTCCACTCATCTTTCTTGCCATCTCTTCTATCTTGAATATTATTCTAGATCTCTATTTTGTACTTGTATTAAAGATGGGAGTCGAGGGTGCAGCCCTTGCTACAGTACTATCCCAATATGTATCAGGTATAGGCATCATGTTTTATACACTACTTAAATATAAAGAAGTACTTGTAATATTTAAGGTTAGTTACTTAAAAAGAGAAAGAATTAAAAAGATCATCTCTTTCTCGCTTCTTACTTGTATCCAGCAATCAGTCATGAATCTAGGAATACTGATGGTCCAAGGGTTAGTTAATAGCTTTGGTACAGTTGTTATGGCTGCATTTGCAGCTGCAGTAAAAATAGATGCTTTTGCCTATATGCCAGTACAGGACTTTGGAAATGCCTTTTCTACATTCATTGCTCAAAACTATGGAGCCAAAGAAAAAGATAGAATCCAACAGGGACTTAAAGAAGCTGTTCGTATATCTTCAATATTCTGTATAATCATTTCTATTCTAGTTTATATATTTGCGAAACCTTTAATGATGATCTTTATAGATGCAAATGAAACAAGCATTATTTTAGAAGGTGTACGTTACTTACGTATAGAAGGTGCATTCTATATAGGTATAGGCTGTTTATTCTTGTTATATGGTTTATATCGTGCTTTAGGAAGACCAGGTATGAGTGTTGTTCTTACAGTATTCTCACTTGGTACAAGAGTCGTTTTAGCTTATATTTTATCTTCTATACCAGCACTAGGAGTCATTGGTATATGGTGGTCAGTCCCAATAGGCTGGGCACTTGCGGATATAGTGGGATTAGTATATTACAAAATGAATAAACATAATCTGTTAAGTTCTGAGGGAGGATTATAATGAAATATGTTGGTATTAAGTGATACATCTAAAGGTTAATAGGAGCTTCTCCTGTTTTATATATTGACAGAGATTAACCCTGTTTGATTAAATGGTGGTAGGGAGGATGAATCATGATTATTAGAGAAGCAAGAATAGAAGATATAGAAAGAATATTAGAAATATATGATATTGCGAAAGCATTTATGAGACAAACAGGGAACCCACATCAGTGGAACAGCCGTTATCCTGATCAAATAACATTAGAAGAAGACATTCATAAACATCAACTCTTTGTAATGGAAGAAGATTCTATTATACATAGTGTCTTTGCGTTTATTATAGGAGAAGATCCTACATATAAGGAAATAGAAGGTGCATGGCTTGATCACAGTACTTATGGTACGATTCATCGCATTGCGAGTGATGGTATTATGCATCAAGTTTTTAAGAAAGCAGTGGATTTCTGTAGTGAAAAATGTACACATCTAAGAGCTGATACACATGAAGATAATAAGATTATGCAGAAGGTTGTATTAAAAAATGGTTTTCAAGAAACAGGAATTATCTATGTAGAAGATGGCACACCTAGAATAGCTTATGAGAAGGTAAAATAATGATCTGTCCTAAATGTGGATGTAGAGTAGAACCGGGAATGAAGAAATGTCCTGTATGTGATAGTACTCTAGACAATGAATATACAAGATATGAAAAGAAGATGAAAAGAAAAAGAATACAGAAAAAAGCAATAGGTTCTGTATTTCTTATATCTGATATTATTCGTACTCTTATTGGTGTAGGTATAGCTCTATTTGGCTGTGTAGGTATCATGGAAGGTGATTATCTATTTGCAGCTAGTATAATTCTATTTGGATTATCGTTAATTCCTTATTGGTATAAGAAAGCATCTAATAGATTCATTGCGATTATTCTACCTGTATTGTTTGTACTTATGGGTTTTGTAGTATTATTGTTTACAGTATAGAAAGTATATTCTTTTATCTTTTTGTCTTGTAATACATGTTGATAATGCTTACTATAGACTAAAGAGGTGATAGATATGACATATACAGAACCAACCGCAATTGGTGGTAGGACACAAGAAGAACTAGACAAAGAATTAAGAAAAGGTATTGAATCTATCAAAGAAGGTAAAACATTTACTGCAGATGAAGTAGATGAAGAACTTGCAAGAGAGTTTGGAATCTAACGTGAGAGAAACAGCGGATTGCTGTTTCTTTTTTTAGACTAGAAAACTGTAATCATATGCAAAAATCTATTCTATAACTAACAAAAGAGGATACCCACTACAGTGAATATCCTCTCAATTATGCTATAACTTCTTTTTTATCACTTCAGCTGCTACATTCACAGCCTTCTCTGCTACCTGTTCAGCTATTTTTGGTGCCTCTTTCTTTAATACTTTTATTGCTGGTACTGCTACAAAACCTGCAACCTCAGCTCCTTTTTTCGCCACATGTATTGCTTTTTCTTTTCTATCCTCTCGTTTTGTACGGCATTCATTACAATAACTATGTTCAGATTCTGCTTCATCCAATGGTTTAAAACAGCCATGTGACTTACAAACATAGATTAATTTCTCACCACACTCAGGACAATAGTTAACCTTTGAATTAAATTTCTTTTTTCTATGTGTCTTACAAAATTCATTAGGACAAGCCTTTTTCCTCAAATCCATACTAATTACCCTCCGTTTTGTATTGTATAGCTCTTAATTTGTTTTGAATTTCTTTGTAGTCAAGTAATGCATTCGCTCTTTTACTCCAAGTACCATTTATGAGTTTGTCATCTCTTGGATCACATTCAATCAAAAATCCCACGTTTGGTTTTATGATAGCTTTTATGAACCTCTGGTATTCATTACACACCATCAGCATAGAATTGAATTGATTATTATCAAAATAAATCATTGCTTTTAAGGTGATGATTCTATTAATCGTCTGAAAACAAACATGAATGTTCTGCATTTTCTCTACAAGACAATCGTGTTTCTTTCTTTTTATCTTATTGAATTGAGGTGATCTTAAGAAAGCTATATCAGATTTGAATTCCTGAATAATTTGAGCCTGTGAATCATTGAGAGATTTCAATGATTGAGCTATTAGTTCTTTTCTCAAAGATGCGTCACTTACCTGTAATGCTTCTAGATAGAGAGATAAACCACTATAATATAATCCTACTCTATCATTATGAAACTCCATCAATATATGACTGATGTTCTCTTCAATATTTTCTAGTGTATCTACAATATCAGTTAATACATCTTTGAGGACATTTAACTGTGATGCAATAATCAAATCCTTTTCATTCACTTGTTCTTTGATGTTTAATTTCTTACCGTAATGATTCTTCTCATCTCGTAACTGCGCATACATGTTGCCATTCTTATCTTTATCGAATTTAAGTAATCCCTTTTTGTATTTTTCTTTCAACTCATCTGACAGATCAACGACTAAATTCACATCATCATCCTGTTCAATGGAATCAAAAAGATGATTCATAAACACATTAGATTGATCATATTTTTTAGAAATTAAAGATTTGAATGAACTGTATTCAAATTGTTCATCATATAAATTAAGAAGAGATTCATCCATCAACAATATAGAATCTTCTCTTTGATCAAAATAAGACATACTATACAACTCCAATCAATTTGTTTTCTAGTACTATTATAATACTGATTGTTGTATATTGTCTTATTTTTTGTCTACACTAAACAATTTTATATTTTTTTCTATGACACCTATTTCAAGGTATTATCAAGTATGAATTTCAGACATAGAATATAGAGATGGTGTATAATAAACTTATCTTGACACAGAAAGGACGAATAATAATGAAACTATTTCATTTATCTGATCTCCATATTGGCTTAAAGCTAATGAATAGAGACTTAACAGAAGACCAACAATATATACTTAATAGAATTGTACAATACGCAAAAGACAGACAACCTGATGTCATTATGATTGCAGGTGATATATATGATAAAGCTGTTCCTAGTGCTGAAGCAGTGAGTCTATTTGACTCTTTTGTGACATCTTTAAAGGAAGCAGTACCCCAATCTACTATTATGATGATTTCTGGTAATCATGATAGTGCTCCTAGAATAGATTGTTTTAGACAGGTACTACTTAAACAGAACCTCTATATGGTAGGTAACCCTCCTGAAAAAGAAGAAGATCATATTGAAAGAATTACTTTAAATGATAACTATGGACCTGTTCATTTTTATCTTCTTCCTTTTGTGAAACCTTCCATGGTTAAAAACATTATTGGTACTAACGATGGAAGAAACTACTCTTATAGTGAAACAATTAAGAAACTGATAGAAAGAGAAGAAATGAATACAAAGGATAGAAACGTATTGATTTCTCACCAGTTCTATCTACCAGTTAATAAGAAAGCAGAAGACATAGAACGAACTGACTCTGAAATACGTACGGCTGGTAACATCGATGAAGTGAGTGGAGAAGTATTACTCCCATTTGATTATGCTGCTCTAGGACATATTCATAAGCCTATGAAGGTAGGAAGTGATGTCTATCGTTATTGCGGTACACCTTTACCTTATTCTATGAGTGAAGCAGGGCAGGACAAAGGGATTATAGAAATAGAAATGAAAGAAAAGGGTGTTGTAGAAACACAGGTACTTCCTTTAAAACCACTTCATGATCTAAGAATCATAGAAGGAGAACTTAAAGATGTATTAAATCAATCCTGTGATGATTTTGTGAGAGTTGTACTCACTGATAAACAGGATCTCAATATCTTTGAAATGCAGGAAAAGCTAAAAAATGCATTTCCTAGATTACTAGAAATAAGAAGAGAAAACATAAGAAAGAATAACTATCAGGCAGTTGTAAAGAAGGATGTTAAAATGGATCCATTCTCTTTATGTACTGATTTCTTAAATGGTGTTGATGAAGAAGAAAAAGACTTATTACAAGATATCATCAACCATGTGAAAGGAGTATAAAATGAAACCGATTAAACTCGTAATGGAAGCCTTTGGTTCTTATGCATCTAAAACAGTCATTGATTTTAGAGAACCAAATCAGAATTTGTTTTTAATTACTGGAGATACAGGAGCAGGTAAAACAACTATCTTTGATGCGATTGTATTCGCATTATATGGAGAAAGTAGTTCTACTCTAAATAAGAAAACAGGCACACTCTTACAAAGCCAATTTGCCTCACTAGACGTTAAACCTTATGTAGAATTGACCTTCTCACAAGGCTATGGTGATGATGAAAAAATCTATACCATTCATCGTATACCCCAGCATTATACATATTATAAAGCAGGGGCAAAAAAAGGTTTAAGAAAAGAAAAAGCAGAATCAGGTAGTATCGCATTAATGATGCCAGATGGGTCTGAGTATCCTCAAAAAGAAGCCAATAAGAAAATCATAGATATCATTCATCTCACTAAAGAACAGTTCATGCAGGTCGCAATGATTGCGCAAGGTGAATTCATGGATGTATTGCGTAAATCATCTAATGAGAAGAAAGAAATCTTTAGAAAGCTTTTCCATACAGAAATCTATAATGATATTGTAGAAGAACTCAACAATAGAAGAAAAGAAACAGAAAAGAGTATTAGTGATATCAAAACAAGATGTATGAGTGAAGTAGGGCATATTCATGTAAGTGAAGAACATGAAAATCTTGTCTTCCTTATTGAAGCGATTCAAAGAGGGGAAATCTCTTATCTCAATGAATTAGTAGATGAGTTAGAATCTTATTGTCAGGTATTAGAAGAGACTCTTAATAAGGATAAAGGTGCATTAAGTAAGACTAATGTATTAAAAGAGGAAAAGAAAACAAATCTAGATCAAGCAAAACAACTTCTTAATGATTATCAAGCTCTAAAAGAGGCAAAGCAGCAGCTCGTTAACTTAAATAATCAAAAAGAAGAGATAGAAAATAACTATAAGCTCTCTTTGAAAATTGAATATGCTTATAATATCTTGCAGGCATATAGCTCTTATACAAAAGATCAAAAACAATATACAGATACGCAAAACAAGCTAGAAAATGAACGCAAAAGAGAGCCAGAACTACGCATCCAGTATGAAAACTTAAAAGAAGAAGAGAAAACTGTAGATACAAAATACGAACAATCTGTTCGTTTATATACACAAGAATATGATAAAGCGACAAAAGATTTAGAAAATAGAAAACAATTAAGAATAATAGAAAATAATATATCTAATATTAATAAATCTATTGATAATTCTACTAAACAGCTTACTTTACTCAATAAAAACAAAGAATCTTTATTATTAAAACAGGAAAAAGGTAAAGCAGAACTAGAAACACTCAAGGATGTAGAAAAAGAACAGGTTATTCTAGAATCAAAACATAAGGAATTCAAGACTAAGCTTGATTCTTACAACAACCTCGTTAAAGACTATCAATCTATTTCTAAAAAAGAAAAAGATCTCGTCTCAACACAAAACGAATATACAAGATTAAGTACTTTTTATAATCAGAAGAATAGACTGTATGAAGAAGCTAATAAGCTCTTCCTAGATGCACAGGCAGGTTTACTTGCAAGAACACTTGAAGAAGGTACTCCATGTCCTGTATGTGGTTCTATCCACCATCCACTTCCGGCTTCTTTAAAAGATGGAGAAGTAGCCACTAAAGAAGAACTAGAAAAAATGAGAAAAGAAAAAGATAAGGCATTTGTATTACTAGAAACAGAAAGCGCAAAAGCCTCATCTTTAAATGATTCTTTAAATGAATTAAAAGGGAAATACAAGAATGATTTAAAGATTCTAAGTGAAACACTCTCTAGTGAATCTACACTTAATTCTATTAAAGAAACACTTCTTAATGAGAAACAAACTCTCAGTCGTCTTGTAGAAGAACTCAATGTGAGAAAGAGTCGTTATCAAGTACTTACAAAAGAACTAGAAACAATAGAAACAAAATTAAACCAATATGAAGAGAATGTAAAATCACTGACTGATGATATTCATCAATATGAAGTCAAGCTTGCTTCTTTAAATTCTACACTTACACAATTAAAGAGCCAGTTAAGCTATGCTTCATTAGAAGAAGCACAAAATGCGATCAGTCTACTTAATAAGAATAAACAGGAAGAAGAGACAGCTTATAAGAACTTTAAACAGAAATTTAATATATCTACAGATATTTATAATAAGTGTCAAACACTTATTACATCCTATAAAGAATCTCTTCCTCAACTAGAAAGAAGCAGAGATGAATCTTTTAAGGCTTATACAAGCTTAGTAGAAGAATACAAATGTGATTCTTGGCAGGGTCTTACTTCTACGTATCAAAAAGAAGATATAAAGCGTTTCAATCAAGCTTATATGGATTATTCTAAGAATTATGCCAGTGTCTCTTCTAAAATTGAAACAATAGAGAAACGTATCAATGGTCAATCACTTCCTGAACTAGATGAACTAGAAAAAGATTATCAAGATATAGTAGATATATATTCAAATCAATTAGAAGTCGTAAAAGAGGAAGAACATACTTATTTAAACAACACTGAATCATTAAAGAGCTTAGATAAGATTGTTTCTCATGCAAAAGAAATGATTCATAAGAACCACCAATTAACTACTCTATACAACCAATTATCTGGTAATGTATCGGGGTCTAGAATGGATTTAGAAACCTACGTTCAAAGAACATATCTAGAGCGTATTCTTGTTGAAGCCAACAGACGTTTCTATGATATGTCTGCTGGGCAGTATGAATTACATTTAAAGAATATTGAACAGGCAGGAGAAGGTAAAAACAAGGGTCTAGACTTAATGGTTTATTCTTTTGTGACTGATTCTGAAAGAGAAATTAATACATTGTCTGGTGGAGAATCATTCATGGCTGCACTTTCTTTAGCTTTAGGTATGGCAGATGAGATTAAGGAAAGTGCTGCAGGTATTGATTTAGATATCATGTTTATTGATGAAGGTTTTGGCTCTCTTGACGATCATTCAAGAGATGAAGCTGTTAAAGTACTAATGGATATGTCAGAAGGAACTAAGCTAATTGGTATTATTTCTCACGTATCAGAATTAAAACAGGAAATAGAAGATCAATTAGTTGTCTCAAAAGATGACAATGGTTCCCATGTAAAATGGCAGATCAGCTAAAAAAGATTGTCGTATGATATACACTTATGGCATAATGAGTATGCGAGGTAAATACAATGAAAAATATTATTACACTAAAAGATGCATCGGGTACAGATATTGAATTCAAGATGCTTGATCAATTCACTTATGAAGAACGTACATATGTCGTCCTTATGCCACATAATGAATCTACAACTCAGGTCTCTATCTATGAAGTAGTGCCTACTAAAGATGAGGGCGTAGATGGCTTATTAGGTATCACACCGGAATTGACTAATGTTCTCTTTGAAGTATTCAAAGAAAGAAACAAAGATAAATTTAATTTTGTAGAAGAATAGGCGATTGCCTATTCTTTTTTTCTGGAAGTCATTATTTGTGCATGATATTTCTAATTGTATATATAAACAGAATATAAATAAAAAATAGTTATATTTGGTTGTTGTAATATATAATTGTTACTGTATAATAGAGTATGGCATTGAAAGAGGGGAAGCATTATCTTATGAAAGAAGAGAAAAAGACAAATGCTGATTATAATGGGGAAGATAATCAGTTCAAATGCCAGAAGAAATTCTCCAATATACATATGATGAGAAATGGCTATCAGTATTCTGATCGTTATCTTGTCATCAAGGCATCTCATTATATGCAAAAAAGGAAGCTGTAAGGTTCTTAATTGAGCCTTACAGCTTCTTCTATTTTTCATTGTAATGTGTATAAAATATGTTAGAATAGTGAAGGTTGAATTATTTGTGGTAAGAAATGGAGGATAATTTTATGGGGCTACAATCTAGTAGAAACATGAATCTCGCAGATCCTATTATTATTGCAGGATTAGGAGGACTTGGTGGCGGTGTCATTGATTCCTTAAAAGGTAAAATAAAAAATGATTATGATGATATAAATAGAGTAGAAATGAGAATTGTGGATATGACTTCTCATGTCAAGAAAACACATATAACAAATGATGAAATCATTATCCTAGATCCTCGTGGAACAGATTGTGACAGAACACTCGGACAGAGCATCTTTAGAGATGAAAAGGTGTATGAAGGTATTAGAAGTGAATTTAAGACACTTATTGAGAAGATGATCTCTATTGCTGGAGAAGACCATATTAATGTATTGATCGCATCTGGTATTGTTGGTGGTACTGGTGGAGGTATCTTTGTTGATTTCACTTATATGATTCATGATTTATTTAGGGAATGTCATCATAAGAACTATAGTATTTGTGCTTATATGTTTGATGCTGAAAGCAGGGATGATCAGGATGAAAAGAATCAACAAATGAAGCTGAATGGCCAGAAAGCTTTAAAAGAATTACAACATAATATGAATATTACTACGCAGGAACATCTTTATCATGCAACAATCGGACAACGAGAAATCACTTGCAGAAAGACATTATTTGAAGAATATAAACACATTTCTTTTTGTCTAGGTGATGATGATAAACTGGATGACTTAAAAAAGCGTATGAGTACATTAATGATTGAAGAATTCTTATACTAAATCAGAACGACTATATAATGCTTTTCCAATAATTTCTACAGGAAGACTTTCTACTTCTTCCTTAGAATAATAACGTGCATCTACAGAAGGGTTAGCTGGCTGTAAAATCAGTAACCCTTCTTTTTTTATAACCTTTTTTACAGTCACTTCACTACGTCCTATTAAGACGACCGCAATTGTCCCACTTGGTACATCCTGACATTTCTTGACATACAAAAGATCACCATCATGAATATGTGCACCCGACATAGAATCTCCCACGACACGTAAAAAGAAATCACCACGATAATAATCATCCTGTGTGACCTGTTCATAGCCTTCAAAGTTTTCATCAATAAGCAAGTCATAACCTGCTTTAACTTCTCCTAGCACGGGCTTTTCAAAACGTTCTTCATTATTAATAAGTGATTCTACATCAGCGCCTAATATAAAAGAGAGTTTTTCTATGACTTCAGGATTGGTTACTTTTGTATCTCCTTTTAACCATCTAGTAACAGTTGAACGATTTACGCCTAACTGCTTTGCAATATACTCATTCGATACCCCCATCTTTTCCTTATACTTTTTTAGATAATCTTTAAAATTCATTGAATCCACCTCTTTTTAGGTATTATACAATAAATTACATTTTGGTGCAATGAAATGCGTCACTCAATGTATGTACATCATCAATATGGTGCAAAACATATTGAAATATGCACCACCACTTATTATAATAGTGATAACAGGAAGGAGAGAGAATGATGAATAAAGTATATCTATGTATTGATTTGAAAACTTTCTTTGCATCTGTAGAATGTAGTGAAAGACATCTTGATCCCTTTAAGACAAATCTTGTTGTTGCGGATCCAACAAGAGGTAATGGTGCTTTGTGTCTCGCAATTACACCAAAGATGAAAAGCATGGGGATTCATAATCGTTGTCGTATATTTGAGATTCCTAAAGGGGTTGAGTACATCACTGCCATGCCTCGTATGCATCTCTATATGGAATATTCAGCACGTATTTATCGTATTTATTGTCGTTTTGTCTCACCTGATGATATTCATGTCTATTCTATTGATGAATGTTTTATTGATATTTCGTCTTATATGCATCTTTATCATAAGAGTGCGAAAGAGTTTGCGAAAATGTTGATGAAAGCAGTATTTGACGAGACGCATATTACTGCGACTTGTGGTATAGGAACCAATCTCTATCTTGCGAAAGTCGCCCTTGATATTATTTCTAAGCATACGAAAGAGAATATCGGCATACTTGATGAAGAGCGTTATCAGAAATACTTATGGCATCATTTGCCAATTACTGATTTCTGGCATATGGGAAGTGGGACAGCCAATCATCTATTAAGACTAGGCGTAGTGGATATGCATGGTATTACACAGATTCCTGAAGAGGTGCTCTATAAGGAATTTGGGATTAATGCTGAATATATAATTGATCATGCCTGGGGACGAGAACCTGCTACAATTGCTTCTATTAAGAAATATCGTCCTAAGAATGAATCAGTCAATAATTCACAGGTTCTCTTTTCTGATTATGAATATGAGGATGCATTACTTGTTGTGAAAGAGATGGTTGAATTGAATGTTTTAAGACTTGTTGAATCACATCTTGTCACAAATCATATTAGTCTTTATATCGGTTATTCACGTACAGATGGAGGGGGATGGGCAGGAGGTTCAAGGAAGTTAACTGTTTGTACGAATTCCTTGAATATTCTTATGGATGAATTCATCTCTATTTATCATCTAAAAGTCAAGAAGGGTAGAATGATCAGACAGATTTCTATTTCTTTTGGAGATGTTTTAGATGAGTGCTATGAATCCTATGATTTATTTAGTGATGTAGAGGCATTAGAGGAAGAAAAGAAGCTGCAGAGAGCGATTGTCTCTATTCGTCATAAGTATGGGAAGAATGCAATATTAAAGCTTATGAATAAACAGGAAAAAGCGACTACAGAGAAGAGAAATACATTAATAGGAGGTCATAATGCCTAAGAAGGTGGATCGTGCACGCTTGTTTTTAAGTTTTGATGCACTTAAAGGATTTAAAGAACTGCTTGTAGAAGATACATCTATTCCAAGAAAAGAACTATGCGAAGATCAATGTTATGAATTGGATTGGAAGATTCATCAGTTAAAGGAAGGTGATCAAGTAGAGGTCATCTATTATACTGGTTCATCCTATTCAAAAATCACAGGAATTGTACAATCTATCAACCTCACTCATCACTATATCTATATAAATAATCATAAAATACAGCTAATGAATATCTGTTCATTAGAACTATAATGTGTTCTTTTTTCATGCCCAATCTTTTGCCACACCTTTCTTTATTAAAAGTTGTACAGATATAATAGGTACAGAAGAGGAAGTGAGGCGTGTGCTGAATTATCAAAAATTGTTGATGCCTTATAAGAATTTTAAAGGGGATTATATTATCGTTTATGTATTTTCACATAATCGGTCTTATAAACTTTCTGATCAGGCATCTACTATCGCAAATATTGCGGGTGCATATCAGTTGGACGCTGATATGAAGGAGAAGATTGCTGCTATCTGTTATATGCATGATGCAAAGATCAGTAACAATGAAATCATTATGATGATTGATGATGATGAGCTTTATACAAAGCTCAATGAGTATGGGAAAATGTTATTGGAAATAGAAAATCTATTCACACATGGAAGTGCATATTCACAATGATATGCACTTTCTTTATTTATTCGAGGAATATGATAGATATTTTTAAAAATTCTATCATATGCTATAATGGATGTGAAGAAGGTGAATAAGATGTGTAAAACTACACTACAAGAAGAAATAGAAGCTTTGATGTCTCTTTATCATCTAGGAAAAGCACCCTTATCTTATGCTTTAGGCTTTGGTGAAGTCACTATTACACGTTATTTGCAGGGAAGTACACCACATCCTGATTATGCACAAGTTATTCACAGTGCGCTATGTGATATTGATTATATGATGGATTTAGTCAATAGGAACCATGAAAAGATGGGACCTGCCTTTAAGAAGGCAATCAATCGCTGCCTGGAACTTAAATCACAATTCTCCTGTTCAAAAGAGATTCTAGAAGTCATCTCATATCTTTTTTATAAATTAGAAGAATTGACCCCTATGCAGTTAGAATCCTATCTTTATTTTATTCAGGCTTATTCTTATCCTGAACCTCTTTTTCATGAACATTGTGAAGCATGGAAGCAGGGAGTGATTTATCCTGATGTCTATCATCTATTCTCTACATTCCCATTCAAGGTTCAGGATGATGTACGTTATAAGATCATTGAAGATGCTTATCATCATCTTGATGATTCAAAGAAACAATTCATTGATGATATTCTCAATACATTCTCTCGTTATCCTTTAAAGACACTTGTCACACTCGCAAAAACAGGTCCATGGAAGAATAACTACCAGGAAGATAAAGTAACAGTCATTCCGCAACAGGATATACAGAACTATTTCAAGAGGAACTAATATGGAACAATTATATACACTACTCAAGAATTCTATCAATGAAGAAATGGGGTGGATGATTGATCATATATATGAGGATTATAAAGATACAGAAGATATTCTTGGTTTTGCATTAGGCTGTGAGAAGATCTTACGTCTTTATTATGGAGCAGACATTCATGAACAGATTAGAGATCTGCTTATTTATGTTTTCTATGTTTACTTAGATTATGATGAAGACAAGATAGAATTACTCTTAGGCGAATATGATCCTGAACATAATCGATATATACAATGATACATTTAGTAATAATACAAATGTTATGGATATATAGAAAATGGCATTACTAATAATATAAATGAATTGGATAATACTTTAAAATGAAGTATAATAGAAAAGAAAGGAAGTGTTAATTGTGTGGTATCAAGAAACAGTATTTTATCAAATCTGCCCACTAGGATTTTGTGGTGCGCCTGAAAAAAATGACGATATCCAGGCTCATCGTATTTTAAAAATCAAGGAGTTTGTACCATATCTCGAAGAATAAGGAATAGGTGCTGTATATTTCAATCCTGTATTCAACAGTGATTCACATGGCTATGATACGCGTGACTATAATCTCATCGATACGCGTTTAGGTACAAATGAAGACTTTGAAGAAGTATGTAAAACACTCCATGAACATGGTATTAAGGTCGTGTTGGATGGTGTATTCAACCATGTTGGAAGAGGCTTCTTTGCGTTTAGGGATGTCCAGGAAAAAGGACCTTCAAGCCAATATGCTAACTGGTTCCATATCAACTTTGATGGAGATTCAAGCTATGGTGATGGATTCTGGTATGAAGGATGGGAAGGTCATTATGAGCTTGTTAAATTAAATCTAGATAATCCTGATGTTCAGCATTATTTACTTGATGCAGTCGATTACTGGATCAGATGCTTTGATATTGATGGCTTAAGACTAGATGTTGCTTATTCATTACCTAGATGGTTTATGGCAATGTTATCAGATCATTGTAAGAGTCAGAAACAGGATTTCTTTATGTTAGGAGAAGTTTTAGGTGATAATGCAGGTTATATGTATACAGAAGCTAAATTAGATGCGATTACTGATTATCCATCATATAAAGCTTTCTGGTCTTCATTCAATTCTTTGAATATGTTTGAATATGCTCATACACTAAAGAGAAATGCGATGGATATGTATAGAGGAAGAGACTTGCTTACATTTGTAGATAACCATGATGTGAATAGAATATCTAGTACTCTTACTGATGAAAGAAAACTACCATTAGTGTTTGGCTTACTCATGGCAGTTCCTGGTATTCCATGTATTTATTATGGTTCTGAATGGGGTATTAAGGGTGAAAAGATTCAAGGAGTGACTGATGCACCACTTCGTCCAGAACTTGATGCACCTGCATCAAATGATTTATCCGATTTAGTTTCTAAATATATTCATATGCGTAGAGGACATAAAGCACTCTCTATGGGAGATTATAAGGATCTTGTATTGACTAATAAACAATATGTATTAGAAAGAAACTATGAAGGAGAAAAGATTGTGGCCGCATTAAATATTGATGATGCACCTTATACAATCTATCCACCTATTGAACATGGTTCTTATCAGGATCTTATGAGTGGAGAAATGGTGGATTATAACGGACAATTAGAATTACCACCACTTTCAATCATATATTTATATAAGCATGCATAAGGCTGAGCAATCAGCCTTTTATAAAGGAGAAAAAAATGCAGGAAGATATTATACTTAAAATCTCAGAACAATTAAATATTAAGACAGACCAGATACGAAATACATTAAAGTTATTAGAAGATGGCTGTACAGTTCCTTTTATTGCTCGTTATCGTAAGGAACTCACTCATGGATTAGATGAAGAACAGATCCGTGTGATCCAGGAACAATATGACTATCAGGTCAATCTTAAAAAGAGAAAAGAAGAAGTTCTTGCAAGAATAGAAACACTTGGACATTTAAATGATGATATTGTGAGGATGGTTGAAGCTTGTACACGTTTATCACAGGTCGAAGATATTTATCGTCCATATAAGCAGAAAAAGAAAACAAGAGCGAGTGTAGCCATTGCAGCAGGACTAGAGCCTTTATCTAAAACACTTCTTTCTTTACCACGTACATTTAATGAAAAAGATATAGATGCCTATTTGAATGATACAATCACTTCTAGAGAAAAGGCACTTCAGGGTGCTAAGGATATCATTGCGGAAAAGATTTCTAATGATATGACAGTACGTAATAAGATTGTTGATTCTATGATGCATTATGGACGACTTGTCACATCTAAAAAGAAGAACGCAGTTGATGAAAAGATGACCTATAAGATGTATTATGACTATTCTGAAAATGTCTCACGTATTGCGACACATCGTATTATGGCTATCGATAGAGGAGAAAAAGAAAAAATCCTCAATGTCTCTATTAGTATCAATGAAGACTATATCAAAACATTTGTCGCAAGACGTTATATTAAGAATCCTAAGAGCCCAACAGCAAAATATGTAGATGAAGCCATTGATGATGGCTTAAAGCGTCTCGCTTATCCATCACTAGAAAGATTAGTGAGAAATACTCTTACTGAAAAAGCACAGGATGCAAGTATTGATGTCTTCTCTGATAATCTAGGTAAGCTTCTCTTACAGGCACCGATGAAAAATAAGAGAATCTTAGGCTTTGACCCAGCTTTTCGTACAGGATGTAAACTTGCAGTTATTGATGAATCAGGTAAGAAACTTACAGTCGATGTTATCTACCCACATCCTCCAGTCGCAAAGGTGAAGGAATCAGAAAAGAAACTTGTAGACTTATGTCAGAAGTATGATGTTAACCTGATTGCGATTGGAAATGGGACAGCCAGTCGTGAAAGTGAAGCATTTGTCGCAAGTACTATTAAGAAATATCACTTACCTGTGAGCTACACAATAGTCAGTGAAGCAGGAGCGAGTGTTTATAGTGCTTCAAAACTAGCGATAGAAGAATTCCCAGACCTTCATGTTGAACAAAGAAGTGCTATCTCTATCGCAAGAAGACTACTTGATCCTTTATCAGAACTTATCAAAATCGATCCTCAGTCTATTGGAGTAGGGCAGTACCAGCATGACCTTCCTGCTACACAACTTAAAGAAAGACTTGATTTCGTTGTAGAAAAAGCGGTTAACTTAGTTGGTGTAAATATCAATACAGCCAGTCCAACACTTCTAAAAAATGTATCTGGACTCAATGCGGCAACAGCCAATAGTATTGTCGCTTATCGTGAAGAAAATGGTAAGATCATGAGCCGTAAAGAAATGAAGAAGATTCCTAAAATTGGACCTAAGGCTTTCCAGCAGGCCGCCGGATTCTTAAGAATAGAAGAGGGCAGTGAACCACTAGATCGTACGAATATCCATCCAGAATCTTATGATGCGACAAAAGCAATCTTAAAGGCATTAAACTTGACTACAAAAGATTTAGGTACAGATAACTGTAAGAAGGCTGTCTCACAGGCTAATATCGCAGCCCTTAAAGAACTTACAGGACTTGATGACTATACACTTAAAGATATCCTAGACTCTATTATGAGACCTTTAAGAGACTATCGTGATGATTATGATGGACCAATCTTAAGACAGGATATCTTGACTTTAGAAGATCTTCATGTGCACGATAAGCTAGAAGGTACAGTCCGCAATGTCGTAGACTTCGGTGCCTTTGTAGATATTGGATTACATGAAGATGGACTTGTCCATATCTCTAAAATGAGTAAAAACCGTATTAAACACCCAAGTGATGTTGTCTCTGTAGGAGATATCGTAACGACATGGGTAGATACAATTGATGAACAAAGACATAAAGTTCAATTAACTATGATTGATCCCAACAAATAGAAAAAGATGATTCCAAAAAAACGGAATCATCTTTTTAGCTTCCATAGGTGAAAGAATACATCTATACCAAGTAACATAGAAATAGAAAATAATACAATAGACATATAATAAGACTCAGTCAATACACCACATAACATACACATACAGCTAAATACTGTTTTTATAATGATTGAGAACTGCTTCTTTTGATAAGTTGTTCTATTGTAATCATCACTCTCAGTCACATTGACATGTAACTGACCATTCTTACTCATCTTGATTAAATCATAGACAATCTGAGGTAATGCATAGCTTTTCTTTAGTGTCTTATAAAGATCATGACCTATTTTTAATCCTTGATCCTTATAATCCAACTCTTTTAGTACTGTATTACGCTTATGATTAATTAATATATCAATGAGATTAGAAGAAGGACTGATCTTCTCTAAAGTACCCTCAAGTGTCACTAAACAACGACACAGTAAAGTGAGTTCTGTTGGTATCGCAATATCATTACTTGTCACAATATCAAAACATTTCTGGATTAATTCAGAGAAGTTATAATCAGATAAGCTCTTTGCCTTATATTCACTTACAATTGAATTTAATTGTTGTAGTAATTGTGTTTCATCTATCTCATGATCAGGTGTTACTAACATCAAGAATGCTTCTTCTAGATCATAAATATCATCTTCAATGAGTGCCTGTAAAGCAAGGGATAAGATATGCTGAGTAAAGGATGATACAGTTCCCATCATGCCAAAATCTATCCAGGCAATTTGACCTTCATCTATTAAGATATTGCCAGGATGAGGGTCTGCATGAAAGAATCCATCATCTAGAATCTGTTTACAACAGTTATCGGCCATCTTCAAGGCAATCTCATCTAAGTCATATCCTTCATACTTTAATCTCTTTATTGCATCAATAGGAATACCATCAATATAAGAATAAACAAGCAAATGATTGGTTGTATATTCATTATAGACATGAGGTGCTTTAATATAACGTATATCTTTTTGATTATTCGCAAAGACATTCATATTATTCGCTTCGTTTAAAAAGTTCATCTCTGTCTGGCTTGTACGCCATAATTCATCAATAATAGAACGATAATCAATCAGATCACCTGTTCCCGTCACCATCTTCAACAAGCGAGGAAACTTATGCATAATACGTACATCAGCTTCCATGATTTCATGAATATGAGGTCTTTGAACCTTTAATACAACTGTATCACCATTTAATAAATGTCCTAAATGAACCTGCGCAATAGACGCACATCCAATAGGCTTTTCCTCTATATCCTTAAATACATTCTCTATTGACTGTCCTAGTTCTTCTTCAATAATACTACGAATAGTAGAAAAACTAAGAGGCGCAATAGACGCTCTTAGTTTTTCAAATTCTTTACAGTATTCGAGAGGTATTAAATCACTACGCATTGACATGATCTGTCCTAATTTGACATAAGTAGGGCCAAGCTCTTCAATCATCTCTCTAGCCTTAATAGGAGTCAGACCATTTTTAATATCATGTTTCTTGATAATAGAGAGTATTTCTCTCATACGTTTAATATTACTGATTTTCTTCATGATCTAATGCATCAAGCTTCTGGCGCAAAGCATTACGTTCTTCTTCAGTCATGTTTTCTACATGTTCTAACAAGTCTTCACGTGCTTTTCTTTTTAATTCTTCATTCATTGCACGTCCTTTATTGATGGTATCCTGACCTTTTTTCGCAAGACTATCTGTTAAATCTTTAGAACGATCAGCCACCTCAGCAGCTGCACCAATACCTACAAGTACTGTCTTTTTCAACAATTCACTCATAGACATATAAATACCTCCTTTCAAATACTATTTTATCACAACTAAAACCAGTGGTTAAGTAATATAGACCTTGAAAGAATAATTGTGCTATAATGAAAAAACGAAAGGGAGTTATCAGTATGAAGAAAGAAGAATATATAGGTGTATTTGATTCAGGTGTTGGAGGAGTGAGTGTCTTACAAGCTATTCATGAAATGATGCCAGGAGAGAATCTTTATTTCTTTGGTGATTCACTTAATGCACCTTATGGGGAGAAAACATTAGAAGATGTCCAGCAGCTTACTCTTAATGCGATAGAGAACATGAATAAGAAGAAGCATTTAAAGGCCATTGTGATTGCCTGCAATACAGCAACAAGTGCTGCAGTGACATTATTAAGAGAAAAATATACAGATATTCCTGTCATTGGTATAGAACCTGCATTAAAACCGGCAGCTTTATCTAAGAAGAACAGCTGTATTCTTGTAATGGCAACAGCCAATACATTACGTTTAGATAAGTTTCATCAATTAGCTGAAAGATATGATAAATCAGCCACTATTATTCCAGTTCCATGTTATGGACTTGCTAAACGTATTGAACAGGGAAATTTAGATCAACCAGATCTCATTGAGTTACTTACAGATTTAATAGGTCCTTATAAAGGTAAAGTAGATAGTGTCGTACTAGGCTGTACACATTATCCATTCGTGAAAGATCAAATAGCGACAGTTTTAGGTGATATTCCAATGTTTGATGGAGCCTATGGAACAAGTAAACATCTTTATAATTGTTTAAAGGAATGTGATTGTTTGAATGACCAGAAAGAAGGAGATATCCTCTATGGTTCATCCAAGGAAGATGAAATTCCTATCTATAAAACATTTATGAATACACCAATCGCATAACAAGCCATTCACATGGCTTTTTTACTAGGAGAACGTATGAACTATATTATTATTAATAAAGACAACATAGACAAGGAACATATATGCTGTGCCATGTCTAATAAGAAGAGTCTTCAAAAGAAAGAATGGTTAAAACAAAGATTTGATGAAGGTTTAGTATTTTATCGAAGTGAAGAAAGAGGTAAATGCTTTATTGAATATATTCCTGATAAATATGCCTGGATACCTATTACAAGCAATAATTATATGTATATCAATTGTTTATGGGTTTCAGGTTCGATGAAGGGACATGGCTATTCAAGTGAGTTATTAAACTATTGTCTAGAAGATGCACGTCAAAAAGGTTATAAAGGCGTTTGTATTCTATCGTCCAAAGGACGTAAGAAGGAGTTCCTTTCTGATTATAAATATTTGACACATAAAGGGTTTAAGATAGCCGATGAATCAGATAATGGTATTATACTTATGTATCTTCCATTCACTGAAGGTAATCCACCACAATTTAAAGAATGTGCCAAACATCCGCATATCAATGAACAGGGCTTTATATTATATTATACAGATCAATGTCCTTTTACAGACTATTGGGTACCATGCATAGAAGAAGTGGCAAAAGAATACAACATTCCTTTAAAAACGATTCATATCACAACACGTGAACAAGCACAGAGCCTCCCAACACCAGTTTCTACCTATGCATTATTTAAAGATGGAGAGTTTTTAACTCAAGGAATCCTCAATGAAAAGAAATTTTTGAAATATGCAGGAATAGATATTTAATAACATATTTTCCCACAAAAACCACATTTAGGTATTAAGTTTAAGATATATACTAGAATCAGAAAGTGAGAGTGGTATTATGAACAACGAAAATTTAAAAGATGTTTATGAAAAGCAGAATAAAAAGAAAGTCAGTCGTTTAAGCAAAAATATAGGTAAAGCATTTATTGTTGTGGCATTAGGTTTTGGTGGAGGCGCTGCTGGTTCTTATTTTATGAATAACCAGGGTACTACAGTTGTCACTCAGACTACAACAACCAAAGCAACAGATACATCAAATGATGCATCAAGTATCTCTTCTAAGATGACACAAAGTGTTGTAGCCATTACTACTGAAAATATCTCAAGAGATAACTTCTGGTATGGGTCACAGGTATCAAGTGGTGCCGGTTCAGGAGTGATCATGAGTAGCGATGGTTATATTATTACCTGCGCCCATGTTGTTTCTGGTGCAAGTACAATTAAGGTCACTACAAGTGATAATAAAACATATGATGCAACATTAGTAGGAATCTATAGTGATAATGATATTGCGGTCATTAAAATCAATGCAACTAATTTAAAACCAGCAACATTTGCGAATAGTGATAAATTAGTACAGGGTCAATCTACATATGCAGTGGGTAACCCAGAAGGTACATTCAGTGATTCTATTACTTCAGGTATCGTATCAGCCTTAAATCGTAAGATTACAGTGCAGCTAGACAACGATGACTCATCTTCATCTAGTGATTATGGTCGTTTTGGTCAGCTTTATAGCTCTTCTAAGACTATCTCTATTTTTGTTATTCAGACAGATGCAGCTGTTTCTCCAGGTAATTCTGGTGGAGGATTATTTAATGGAAATGGTGATCTCATTGGTATTGTGAATGCGAAATCATCCGATACAAATAGTGAAGGTCTAGGCTTTGCGATTCCATCAAATACTGCATTAAAGATTGCGAAAGAACTCATCAACAAAAGTAGATAATGGACAAAAAGGACAGTTTCTGTCCTTTTTTGTTAATATGGAGTTTATAATTAAATACTATATTAATGACATGGAGGTATTTTATGAAAGAAAAATTTATAAGATTCATGCAGGGAAGATATGGTGGGGCAGATAAGCTCAACAGTCATCTCATGTATTTATTGTTTATTTTAGTTATTATAGAGTTATTTACTGGTTCAAAACCATTAATGATTATAAGCTTATTTTTGATGATTTATATTTATTTCAGAATGTTTTCTAAGAATATCTATAAACGTTATGCAGAAAACCAGAAATATGTACAGCTTATCGCACCTATTACAAAAAAGGTAGATTTCTTTAAGAGAAAAAGAAAAGATAAAACACATAAATATTATAAATGTCCAACATGTAAACAAGTTGTTCGTGTACCAAAAGGACGCGGAAAGATTGAAATCAGCTGTCCAAAGTGTCATACTAAGTTTATCAAAAGAACTTAGGGGGACTAAATATGTTGAAGGTATTACTTATTCCAGCTTTAGATGATTCAAATATTGAACTTATTAAAAAGTCTTGTCCTGATATGAATCTTTTAAAGGTAAATAAAGAAGATTTAACACAGGAGATGATTGATGAAGCCGATGTCATTGTAGGTAATCCACCAAGACAATTTAACTTGAATAGACCTACACTTAAGGCATTATTATTAAATAGTGCAGGAAATGATCAATTTCTTTTACCTAACATCTTAAATAGACAAACACTTCTTACAAATGCAAGTGGAAGCTATGGCCATGCCATCTGCGAACATATGATGGGAATGCTCTTAAGCTTTAATAAGAATCTACGTTTCTATTATGATCGACAGAAAGAAGCAAGATGGACACCATTATTTACTGGTAGAGAAATTTATGGCTCAAATGTCTTACTACTTGGAGTAGGAGATATCGGTACTGAATTTGCGAAAGTATTAAAGGTACTTGGTGCCAATGTAACAGGACTAAGAAACTCTTATAAGGAACATCCGAATTGTGATGAAATCATTACTTCTAAAGAATTACATGATGTATTACCAAAGATGGATTATATTATTACTTCTTTACCAGCAACCAATGCAACATTCCATATGTTAAGCCATGATGAATTTGCATTAATGAAGGAAGACGCTGTTGTATGTAATGTAGGTAGAGGTAGTGTGATTGATACATATGCTTTAATTGATGCATTAGACAATAAGTCTATTGGTGGGGCATTACTTGATGTTTTTGAAGAAGAACCATTACCAGCTGATTCACCATTATGGAAAAATCCTAGAGTCATGATTACACCACATTGTTCTGGCGGGTACCATTGGAAGAGTGTACAGGATTACTATACACAATTAGTCATTAGAAACCTCAATCACTTAAAGAATCAGGAACCATTAGAAAACCTTGTTAATAGAACAAAAGGCTATTAATAGTAGTAGAATGGACCCGGTAAAAAGGATACGATAAAAAAGGAAATAGGAATATCCAGCTTAAATGAACAGGATATTTATTATATACACAAATATATTAAGTAATATTCGTAAATATACAAAAATATAAATAAATGTGTTGACATTGATCGTGCTGTGATGTAACATGCAGATAAACCTAAGAGCGGGAGATAAAACTTTGTATAGGGCTGATAGAGAGCTGGGGATGCTGGAAACCTGGTAGTACCACAATGATAAATGGACCTGTGAGGGCGAGGGGGAAAGGCAACGAGTATCCTGAGACGTGATGCAAACGTTATAATGCAAAAATGTGTTAGCATTTATGAATCAAAAGGTGGCTTAAAGAGTAACATCTGTCTTTTGGGACAGGTGTTTTTTTATTACCTGCTAACAAGTTGGGAGGAACTCATATGAAGCGATGGCGTCGTTGTATGAATTGAATCAGAGAAAACAAAAAATTATGAAAACGAAGAGGAACAGAACAATGAACAAATTATTAGGAACAGTATTAACTTCAGCATTAACAATTTCACTTTTAGCAGGATGTGGAACTTCTACTAGTAGTAAGAAGAAAGTAGGTATTATCCAGTTCATGGATCATACTTCATTAAATGAGATCAAGGATTCATTCGATAAAGAAATGAAGACTCTTGGATATGATGATAAGAATATCGAATATACATTCAAGAATGGTCAGGGTGACACAAATACTTGTGCAAGTATCGCCAATGATTTTGCCGGAAAGAATTTTGATTGTGTCATGGCAATTGCGACTCCTGCAGCACAGGCCGTTGCTAAACTTGCTACTAAGACTCCAGTTGTATTTAGTGCAGTGACTGATCCAGTAGGTGCACAGTTAACGAGCTCATTAACTAAACCAGATAAGAATATTACTGGTACAAGTGATGAGGTACAGGTTGATCAGATTATTGATAAGGCATTAGAAATCAATCCAAATACAAAAACAATTGGTATGCTTTATAATAAAGGTGAATCCAACTCAGTGACTAATATTAAAAAGGCAAAAGCTTATTGCGCTAAGAAGAATATCAAGGTAGAAGAAGCAACAATTGCATCAGTCAATGAAGCACAGAGTGCTGTCAATGTATTAAATAGTAAATGTGATGCTATTTTTGCACCAAATGATAATACAGTTGCAAGTGCGATGAATGTAGTCAGTGATGCATGTAAGAAAGCAAACAAGCCTTTATATGTAGGTGCTGATTCAATGGTTAAAGATGGTGGTTTCTTAAGTGTTGGTATCGATTATAAAGAACTTGGTAAAGAAACGGCTAAAATCGTTGATAAAGTATTAAAGGGTAATAAAGTAGAAAATATCCCAGTGAAGGTATTTAAGACAAACTTAAAAATCTATGTCAATACAACTACAAAAGATAAATTAGGTATTAAGTTACCAGAAAGCATTACAAGCGATAGTAAATATACAGAAATCTAAGGAGTTTTTATGAATAGTACAGTTATTCTTGGAGCCCTAGAGTTAGGCGGCATATTTGCCGTCTTATCTCTAGGCTTATATATTAGTTTCAAAGTTTTGAATATTCCAGACTTGACAGTGGATGGAAGTTTTACAACAGGATGTGCAGTGAGTGCTATGGTAGCAGTGGCAGGCTACCCAGTACTTGGTATGGTACTTGGATTTGTAGCAGGTGCGATTGCAGGGATGGTGACAGGTTTACTCATTACTAAGCTCAATATTAATGAAATCCTAGCCGGGATTCTTACACAGACTGCTTTATACTCAGTGAATCTACGTATTATGCATCAGACACCAAATATCTCATTATTTAATCATAAGACAATCTTCAGCAGTACAACTCAGTTTGAACCTTATGATAAATTATTGATTATTGGTGTGATTGTGATAGTGATTACTATATTATTGAATTATTTCTTAAAGACACAGATGGGTCTTGCACTTAGAGCATGTGGTGATAATGAAGCAATGGTACGTGCGAGCTCTATTGATACAGATAAGATGAAAATTATTGGTTTAGGTCTTGCTAATGGACTAGTCGCTTTAAGTGGCGCTTTATTTACACAGCAGCAGGGCTATGCTGATATCACTAGTGGTATTGGTATGATGGTTATCGGACTTGCTTCTATTATTATTGGGTTGACATTCATTAAGAGTGATAAAGTGGCAGTATGTCTAGTTGGTACGATTGTAGGGGCTATCTTCTATCGTTTTGCCTTAACAATTGCCTTATACTTAGGTCTTCCTTCAGGAGACTTAAAGATCCTATCAGCATTTATTGTTGTGATTGCGATTTCTTCTGCAACACTCAAGAGGAGGTTTAAGAGACATGCTTAATATAAAAGATTTAACAGTTGTATTTAATGAAGGGACTGTCAATGAAAAGAAAGCCATTGATCATTTGTCTCTTCATCTTGAACCAGGAGATTTTGTGACTATTATAGGGTCTAACGGTGCAGGGAAGTCTACATTGTTTGGTGCGATTTCTGGTGCAGTAGAAACAAAAGAAGGAACTATTGTATTAGATGATAAAGATATCACCCATGAAAAGGAATATGTCAGAAGCCGTACCATTGGTCGTTTATTCCAGGATCCTTTAAGAGGAACAGCCCCTTCAATGACAATTGAAGAAAACTTATCTTTAGCTTATCAAAGAGGAAAACATTTCTCACTTACACCATTTACTCATAAACATCGTGATGTCTTTGTAAATGCATTAAAGGACTTAGATATTGGCTTAGAAGACCGTTTAACAACTAAGGTAGGTACTTTATCTGGAGGACAAAGACAAGCCCTCACACTATTAATGGCAACTTTAGTTAAACCACAATTACTTTTATTGGATGAACATACTGCTGCACTTGATCCTGCGACATCTATCAAGGTAATGAAATTATCTGAAAGAATTGCGAAAGAACATCATATTACCACTATGATGATCACTCATGATATGGAAGATGCTCTTAAATATGGTAATAGAATCCTGATGATGAAGGATGGAAAAATCATTGCGGATATTGATGAAGAAACTAAAAAGAAAATGACTGTCGAAGAACTTGTAAGAAAATTTACTGAAACAGGAGAAGCGAATGACCGCGTTCTTCTTCACTAGACAAGGATCATCCTTGTCTTTTATAATGCATGAAAAAAGCAGACTGAAGTCTGCTTAGAGGTAGTATTGTTGGAAATAACGTAATCTGATTAAGTCACAGATTGACATGATCTGGTAGTTGAAATCAATCGAATCAAACTTACCTGGTACATAGATTACTGTTGTATTTCCATTAAAACATGACTGTGTATATTTACGGTTCTGCGTGATGAGTAATGAATATGCCTTTTCAAAGCTGCAATTATCATATTTCTTCATTTCTTCTAGACTACGTCCTGTAGCACTCACAAAGATGACAACATCATCCTCATTAAATTGAATAGGATCATACTTATGATAATGGATAAATGGACGTCCAAAAGAAATCATATCTGTCTGTAACTCTACAGCAATAGAACAAGGATATAAACCACCGAAGATAATAATACGTTTTGCTTTATAGAAATGTTCACATATAGAAGTAATTGTGTCCGCAAGTACTTCTTCATCCATTGCCTTGTCCATCTTCGCTAAGAATTTCTGAGGAGTTTCTCCAAATAATCTGACACGAATCTGATTCAAACGTAACTGATGATCAGCTTCTAATTTAAAGCGGAAATCCTCATAAGTAGAGAATCCAAATGATAATAAGAAGCTATAAAGTTCTTCTTTTCTAAAAGCACCTTTATTTAAAAATTCTTCTTCAGACATCTCAAATATATCTAGATAGTTAAAGATAATGAAATTGCATATTTTATAATAGTAATCATTCTGCATCGCACCATTTAAATAAGTCAATATTCTACTAAGTAACAAGCCCATTATATTCACGCCCCTTTTGGAATATTATATCATAGTTGTAATAATCTTTAGAAATAATTTTGTATTATGTTTTATTTTGTTTATAATGTAAAAAAAGGAGGCATATTTATGCGCATTAAAGAACTACCATTAAGTGATATTCACTTTATTCCATCAGAATATACAGATCATCTCTATCATTCTATTATTAGAATAGGCTTTTCTTTTCCTATTAAGGTAAAAGAAACAGGTTGTGGCTATTTATGTGTAGATGGCAATAAGAGATTAACTGCTTTACGCGATATTTTAGAAAAAGATCCTTCATATAAGAGAGGAGATAAAGTCAAGGTGATTATAGTCAATAGTACTGATAATCGTTCAAATGACTGTTCTCGTGGAAGGAATACTCATTAATGAGACTGATAGACATATTTGTATTAAATAAATGCGGAAGTAAGAAACAGGCAAGGAAGGCCATTAAAAAGGGACTGATACAAGTCAATAATGAAATAGTTGGTGAAGACATGGACATAACGGATGAAACAGTGATTTATGATTCTAAGATTCTTGATCCTCATCCCTTGAAATACTATATCATTCATAAACCATCAGGCTATGTATGTGCCAATAAGGATTCTCATGATCCCTGTCTTATCACTTTACTTCCAGATGATAACCTTCATTACGTAGGAAGATTAGACCGTGATACAACGGGTCTAGTCATTTTGACGAATGATTTGAAATTAAGAAAAAGACTCACTCTTCCTGAATTTCATATACCTAGAACTTATGCATTTACTTGTTTAAATCCTTTAAAGGATATTACACCTTTTAAAGAAGGTATAACTATTGATGGAGATGTAAAATGTTTACCTGCAATAGTAGAAATGACAAGTGAATATGAAGGTATCATCACTTTAGAAGAAGGACGTTATCATGAAATAAAGAAGATGTTCCTTTCTCTTAATAATAAGATTACATCACTTCATCGCATTATGTATGGAGATATCTCGTTAGGTGATTTAGAAAGTGGTACATATAGAATACTCACCCAAGAAGAAATCAATCATTTAAAAGACATCACAAGGAGTAGTATATGAAATATATCAAAGAAATAGATATACATGGCTATACTCAACAGGAAGCACGTAAGATGATAGATGCAGCTTTAAAGAAACCTGATGCATTGACTTTAAGAATCATCCATGGATATAATCAAGGACAGACTTTAGGTCAGATGGTGAGAAAAAGATATCGCAGTCATCCTCATGTACAAAGAATAGAATTATCTATGAATCCAGGTATTACAGATATTATTACAAAATAAAGGAGTTCACTATGACAAAAGATGTATTAGACTATTTTAAAACTATTTGTAGTATTCCTCATCCTTCAGGACATGAAGAATTACTAGGCAATTATATAGAAGAATTTGCGCAGACTCATGAACTTGATTATGCTAGAAATGAAATAGGGGACATTATTATTTATAAGGAAGCTACGCCTGGCTACGCAGATCATGCACCTATTTTACTACAGGGTCATATGGATATGGTGGCTGAAAAAGATGTAGATAGTAACCACGACTTCCTCACTGATCCTTTAGAAATCTATGAAGAAGATGGTTATTTACATGCAACAAAAACAACTTTAGGGGCAGATGATGGTGTGGCAGTGGCTATCATGCTCGCATTATTAAGTGATAATAGCTTTAAACATCCTCGTTTAGAATGCTTATTTACTGTTCAGGAAGAAACAACTATGGATGGTATTACTCATGTAGATAAGGATTGGATTCATGCTCGCAAGATGATTTCTTTAGATGGTGATGTAGTAGGAGAAACAAATGTTTCTTCTGCAGGTGGCGTTCAGTTAACTATTAGAAAGAATGCGACATTTGTAGAATCTCATGATCAGGGATATAAGTTCTATGTAAAAGGATTATTAGGTGGTCATTCTGGTGATGCGATTAAAGAAGGTAGAGGGAATGCGATTAAGATTGCCGGACTTGTATTAAAAGCATGTTTAGACAATGGCTTTGATATCCGTTTCTCTTCACTTAATGCAGGACAGAAGGCCAATGCAATCTGTAGAGATGGTTTATTTACTTTCCAGTCTGCAAGCAATAAAGAAGAATTGAAGGCTTTTATTCATGAAAGAATGGAAGAACAGAAGGCTCTTTATCCATTAGAACCTTTAGATTATACATTAGAAGAAGAACAGAGTGGTGATGTAATCTTAGATAGTGATGCACTTATTCATTTCCTTGCGTTATGTCCATATGGTGTAGAAAAGTATTCTTATTACTTCAATCATTTTCCAGTTCTTTCTTTGAATTTAGGAATTGTGGAAACAACAGAAAAGGCTGTAGAGCTTATTCTATTATTACGTAGTGAGAATGAAATCAATCTTAAACTACTTGTAAATGAAGTCGAAACATTGGCTTCTTTATTTGGCTTAAGTGTGACACCATCAGATGAATATTATGGTTGGAGCTATGATCCTGATTCTCAGTTACGTAAGTCTTACAAGGAAGCTTATAAAAAAGCATATGATAAAGAACTCGAAGAAGTACCGACTCATGGTGGATTAGAAACAGGTTATATGAGTCGAATATTTCCAGATATGGATATTGTGACTATGGGACCAAACTGTATTGATATTCATACACCACAGGAAAGATTAGAAATCAAGACACTTTATGAAGTCCATGACTTTTTAAAGAATTGGCTAGGAGAATTATAATGAAATGTGATATAGCGAAAAAATGTGGAAGCTGTCAGTTTATTAATCAAGGATATGTTAAGTCTTTGGAATATAAGAATGAAGAATGTAAGAAGATCTTTAAGGATTTAAAGGTTAATGTACACCCCGTCTCTGGTATGGAAGATCCTTATTACTATCGTAATAAGACAATTATTGCGTTTGATAAGACATATAACTATGGTTTATATGAAGAGAATTCTCATCGTATTATTCCTTATAAATCTTGTCTCATTCATGATCAGGAAACAGATGCAATAATTAGTAAAATAGCTGTACTATTTAGAAAGTATAGAGTTTCTATCTATGATCCACAAAGAAGAAGAGGGGAAATTAGACATATTCTTATTAGACGTGCAGTTAAGACAAATCAGACATTAGTTGTCATTGTATCTAATGAAGCTATCTTTAAAGGTTCAAAGAACTTCTGTAATCAGCTTGTAAAAGCTTTTCCTTCTATTAAGAGTATTGTCTTAAATACAAATAAAAGACAGACAAGTATTGTATTAGGTGAACAGGAAAAGGTTCTTTTTGGAAAAGGGTTTATTGTCGATGAATTATGTGGAATGACTTTTAAGATTTCTCCACGTTCTTTCTATCAGATTAACCATGACCAATGTGAAGCATTATATAGTAAAGCTTTATCTCTTATTACAGTCAAAGATCCTAAAATCATGGATACATATTGTGGTATTGGGACAATAGGTCTTATTGCGAGCAAGAATGCGAAACAGGTTATTGGGGTAGAACTTAATAAGGATGCTGTGAAGGATGCAAAACTGAATAAAACTTTTAATAAGGTTGAAAATATCAAGTTTATTCAGGGGGATGCGACTGAATTTATGGTAGAAGCAGCAAAACAGAAAGTAGATGTAGATGTCATTATTATGGATCCACCAAGAAGTGGTTCTACGGAAACGTTTATTAAAGCAGCTGTTTCTTTAAAGCCAAAAGAAATAGTTTATGTTTCTTGTGATCCTCATACACAGGTAAGAGATTTAAAGTTATTTAGAAAACTAGGATATGATTTCAAGGATGTATATCCATATGATATGTTCCCATTTACGAGCCATATTGAGACAATAGCACTGCTGTCAAGAGTGAACACTAGCAAGTAAGTAAAACCCTTATAGCACAAGGCTTTTTCGGTTCCTATTGTTAAACGGTAGAAAGGAACCCGGAGAAGCCTTTAGTTTTATCAATGTTATCGTTCACATGGAAACATATCCGGAATGGAGGGTTGACATTAGGGGATTGATAACAAGGTAAGTGAACCCTAAAATGTGTTCATATTTTCAGGTAAATATTGCAATTTTCAACTAAATGGTTTATGGAAAGGTCCAGGTCAACCATAACCATTTTCTTGGATACACGAAGGATAAAGAAGGAAACCTTATTATTGATGAAGACGAAGCGGTTATTATTCGACGCATCTTTAGAGAGTACCTTGAAGGAGCTAGCTTCAGAGACATTGCAAATGGACTTGAACGAGACAAGATTAAGACCGGTGGCAAGAGATACAAATGGCACTTTAGTACAATTCAGGGCATTCTGTAGAATGAAAAATACATGGGGGATGCATTGCTTCAAAAGACTATCACGACAGACTTCATTGAGAAGACCAGAATCAAGAATGATGGTTCCGCACCTCAGTACTATGTAAAAGATAGCCAGGAAGCGATTATTCCAAGAGACATTTTTACACAGGTTCAGGAAGAAATGGTTAGACGCGCCAATAGGGTGAGTGGCATCGAAGGAAAGAAGAAGCGAGTCTATTCCAGTAAGTACACTCTTTCGAGTGTTTGCACCTGCTCAAGGTGTGGAGACATCTACATACGAATCGCCTGGAAAAATCGAGGTAAGAGATCGAATGTATGGAGATGCTGTACCAGGGTGGAAGACGGACCGAAAGCCTGTGATGCACCTACGGTTCAGGACCAGAACTTCAGGAAGCAACGTTCAAAGCGATTAACCTTATGGTAAGATGTTCATCTTCCATGAAGGAAATACTGACAGAGAACATTACACTTGCGATGGCAGATGATAATTCGGGAGAGCTGGAAGAGATCAATGCGGTTCTTGCAGCTAAGCAGAAGGAACTGGTGAAGCTGGCCCATGCAAACAAGGATTACACTTCCTTGGCAAATGAGATAGACAGGATTCGAGAAAAGAAGCAGAGGATCTAGGTGACAAAGGCGGAAATTGCAGGGTATAAGAAAAAGATTGAAGAACTAAAAGACTTCATCAATGAATCAGGGGATGAGTTAACAGAGTATGATGAGTCTCTGGTTCGAAAATACATCAAAGAGATCAGAATATTTGATGACAAATTCCAGGTTTTCTTTAAAGCCGGTGTGGATGTAGAAATTGCAAGATAAGATAGCGGATTACGGCAGTAGGGTTTAGGCTCTGCTGTTTTTGTCGTTTATAAGGCTGAGATTATGAACCGACTGTAAATATTGAAAATATCAACCATTTGGTTTATAATATATTTTAGCGTTAGTGTAGCCTCAGGTGACTGAGCTTCAACTGGAAAAGGTGAGATTATGAACACTTCAAATTTGATTAAAAACTTGTGTAAAGAAAAAGGAATAAGTGTTGCAGAGTTAGCACGCAGGATCGGACAGACACCACAGAATTTCAATAAGAAATTAAAAAGAGAAACGGTAAGCACTGAAGAGCTCATGCTAATTGCTAATGAGCTAGGTGTTATTTTTGAGCAGTCATATATTCTCGAAAATGGAGACAAGCTGACAATTTCGAATGAGTCCTAAATAAAGGACACCCACTTTGGTACAATTAGAATCGGGAAGGAGGATCTAGTTATGGTGACCTTTTGTTTAAAAGAAGAAACTGCAAAATACATCATTTACTTGTACTATCCCGAAGGAGATGAAAGTCAGAAACCGGGTGTTATTGTTGTGGATAAAGAAAAAGAGGAAATAGACATTACTGAAGTCTCTGAGAATGTTATCGAAAGAGATATTCAACCGGAAGAGTTGAATGAGCTTGCAATAGCAATTAATGAAATGAAAAAAGAAAGCGGCGATACAGATTATGTGGAACTTGCTACTGAACCAGAACATAGTATTTATTATGGCGACCATGCAGTAAGAGAGATATGTAAGTATTTAGTAAAGGGTGAAGTACCTAAGAAAGGTATGCAGGCCTGGTATTAAAGGGTCATTGGAGATGTGAACATGGATTGGTCTAAAGTAAAGAAAGAGCACGTCGATCAGGCGATAAAAAAGTTCATAGAAGAAAATCCGGAGCATCCGGAGCCGCGTTCATATTATCTGATATATGAAGGTGAGAAACTTCCGTCAAAGTATATTCGCGGGATGGCTTATTCAATTGCTACCGGAGAAGAATTCTCTCTCAGCGGATTTAGTGGAGGAACAGAGACTGTCAATTTCTTTAAGAAATATGGCTATACAGTTGAACAGGTATCCAATGATGATACTGAGGATAAATACAGCGTTAATGATGCGCTTTGGATTGCAGCTGCGTTATTAGCAGCGGAACAGTATACAGTGAATCCGAATGCAACTCGTGAAGACATGTTCTTCAAGCAGTCGGATATAGTAAAAAAAGCTCAATCATTGATAACAAGTAAAGTTGATTCTGCAAGAGTGTCATGGTGGGTTAATGCTGATAATGAAAAGCATACTCAAAATTATTTACGTGCAGATTCATTGCAAGATACTACAGCGAGAAGACTTTCAATGATGGATGAATTTCCTGACAAAACATATCCTAAAGGATTAAGTATGTCAGATGAATTTGATATAAATGGACTCCAAATGACAATGGAAGAATTGTTCTTCTTTGTTAAGGAGCAGTACCCAGAGGTGATCAATAAAATGCAAACAGTAGATATCAATTATATAGGCGTATTGGACTATTTGGCAAATAATCAGGAAATCCCTTATTCCAATCCTGAAGCACCTGGATTAGCGCAGGATGAGAAGGAAAGATTACTGAAAGTTAAAGAAAAGGGCCAGGCGGCTGTTGCTGAAATAAAAAAGGTGGCGGCACGTTGTTCCGAATTGTATGGCCTTGATGAGTGTCTGCCAGTTGCATGGCTTGATGGATCGAACACGAAAACAAGAAAGTATCTCTGTGCACAGTTGAAATACAAGGATTACGCGACTAACCCTACAAGCGTTTCATTATTTGTTGAAAAGAATAATGGAGTTACCAGATACCGTATCAGTTTGGAAATTAAGAACGACGGTACTGATAAGAAAACGATGGCTACATACCATTCTCATTTGGTTATACCGAAGGAAGATGGAATGGTCTATGTGTCAGGCAGCAATGAATGGGGAAATCCATCTGTCATCACAGATACAGTCGATGTAATCAAAGCGAAGATCGATTCTGGTGAGATTCGTAAAGTCCAGCTCTGTGTTTATGTTGAATCAACAGATGGCAAGACAAATGAGCAGTATGATGCGGATGTAATGGCTGCCGTAAAGAAGATCATTCCTTACTACGAACACGTTATTGGAAAGGCAGTTTCAGTTCCTTCAACTGGCCGCGCATGGCTATTAACATGGAATCCTGCAAGCTGGGATTGGGCTAATTATAAGGCATGGTGTAAAGAAACAAAGCTCGGAAATAAGTTTGTTGAACCTTGGACTTGTGCAAGTAAACAACCTGCGGTTGGTGATGAGATTTTCTTAATTAAGACTGGTTCAAAACCTAGAGGAATTCTTGCTCATGGATATGTAGCGAAGGGTGCGTATGAAGCAGATCACTATGATCCTGAAAAGGCTGCAGCAGGAGTTAAATCCAATCATATAGATGCAGAATATGACTGGATTCAAGATTATGATATAGAACCAATGTTGATGCAGGAGGACCTTAAAATTAAGCTTCCTGACCAGCAGTGGAGCCCAATGGAATCTGGTATTGAGATTAAATCAAGTGTTCTGCCAGAGTTGAAAAAGATGTGGTTAGAGCTTATAGGCAAGAAAGCTGAAGAGATTTCTTACTGCCCAAGCTTAGAAGAATATGACCCAGGAATCACAAAGGAAAAATGGGTAGAATTGCTAAACGATCCGGATGTTGCAAATGAAAATAACCTCAGAATGTTTAAGATGATGCTTGAATTAGAAGGAGAGTCTACATGTGCTAATCTTGCTGAAATCTATGGTGGTTCAGCTGGTTCATATAACAACTGGGGTCGTATCTTTGGTGAAAGAGTACATAGAAAGACAAATTGTCCGTTGTGCGTTGATGGTGATCGTCAGCGTTATTACACAATTCCGTTTGTCGGAAGATACGTGGTTGAAAAGGGGAAGCGTAGATACTCTTGGAAATTTAGAAGTGAATTAGATGAGGCGTTAAAGGAAATGGATTTATCTCATATTGATCTTACAACACAGGAAGAATCAGTATTTGCATACGATAAAAATATGATCCTGTATGGCCCTCCTGGAACAGGTAAAACATACAGCACTGCAATTTACGCTGTGGCTATCTGTGATCAGCTTGATCTGGATAGTGTAAAGGCTATGGAGTATGACAAAGTGATGATTCGTTATCGTGAGTTGTTAGCAGCGGGTCGAGTAGCGTTTACTACCTTCCATCAGTCTTATGGATATGAAGAGTTTATTGAGGGCATCAAACCTGTTTTAGATGGTGGCTCAGATATTGGATATACCATTGAAGATGGTGTGTTTAAAAATTTCTGCGTCGATGCACGCATGCCAGAAAATAATGATATTCAATGCTTTGGCGATTTGTGGGCAGTTAGAAGTAGAGCTGGAGATTCAGATGTACCTTTTGACTATGAAGAGTATCTCTATAAGAATGGCGTAATCATGGTAGAAACGAATGATGAATACGACAGACGTCAGTGCAACATGATTTCAAGAATGAAAAAGGGAGATTGGGTTGTACTGGGAAGAGATTACAAGATCGCAGCACTGGGTGTAATTGATGATGAAGAAGTATCAGAGATCGATTGTGAACCGTTCCATTGGAAACGTAAGGTCAATTGGTTAGTAACAGGCTTGTCAGCCACTTTCTCTGATATTGGTATCGTTAGTGGATGTTTCTCAAATTTTGCCATCGCAAAATCAAAACATAAAGTTCAGAATTTCTACAAGTTGATTAAGACTGAAAAGAAAAAAGCGAAACCGTACGTATTTGTTATTGATGAAATCAACAGAGGTAATATTTCTAAGATCTTCGGTGAGCTTATTACATTGATTGAAGATACAAAACGTGAAGGTATGGATGAGCAGGCAGCAGTAGTGCTTCCTTATTCAGGTGAATCATTCAGCGTTCCTGCTAATGTGTATATCCTTGGAACCATGAATACGGCAGACCGTTCTATCGCACTGATGGATACAGCCCTTCGCAGAAGATTTCAGTTCGTAGAAATGATGCCGGATGCAGACGTTCTTAGGGATATTGGTGCAGATAAGGTAGACGATCTTGATGTTGCAGCAATGCTTGAAAAGATTAATGAACGTATTACTTTCCTCTATGATAGAGAGCATACGATTGGTCATGCGTTCTTTACAAAGCTTGCAAAAGAGCCAACCATTGAAACCTTAAAGGCAATCTTTGAGAAATCTGTCATTCCACTTCTTCAGGAATATTTCTATGAGGATTACCAGAAGATTCAGTTAGTTCTTGGCGACAATGGAAAGACAGACCCTTCAATAAAGTTCATTCTTGATGAAGAGGTAAAGGTTAAAAATATCTTCAAGGGAAATGCAGATGATGTTGTAGATCTTCCAGATAAGAAATACACCATCAATGCTGATGCATTTGATAACCTTGAAAGTTACAAACAGATTATTTAAAGCGTGGTGAGATAATGGATAAATTGCTTGAGGTGAGAGAGTTTGATACGATCACCGGAAATGCCGACTTTGAAAATGATGAAAAATATAAATATCTTGATGCAGCGGCCTTCCATGACCTTGTGGAATTTATCCATGAATTCTCAGGAGATGAAGAAAATGCTGATGCATTGGACTTCATGCGCATTTCTTATAAACGTAATGTTGGTGATGTCGTAACTATCAAAAATTACGTCGGCCTGATCCAGATGAATAATGGTTATCAGGTACAGGTGCTTCCTAAGATTAGCTTTGATTCTGGTGAAGACGCCGGAAACAAAGAAACAAAGAGAATATTCCTGAAGATGCTAAAAAGCATGAAGGACTTTCCGAGTAAGGTGTTTAATGATGCGAGCCTGAAAGTAGATTGCATGAATCTCTATGAGATTTTTATAAACATGTATCTGCAGGAAGTACGACAGCTGATTAAGCGTGGAATTACATCTGCATATGTTGGGCAGGAAGACAACCTTAAATTCTATAAGGGAAAACTTCTGACAAGCCAGCATATTAAGACTAATATAGCTCATAAGGAGAGATTCTATGTAGCCTATGATGAATTCCATCCTAATAGACCAGAGAACAAACTGGTAAAAGCGACATTACTTAAATTACAGAAGTTGACAACGAGTGCTGAAAACTCAAAAGATATCAGACAGTTGTTAACGGCATTTGAAATGGTGGATCCATCTACGAATTATACGAAGGATTTTTCACAGGTGAAAATTGATAGAAATACGAAAGACTATGAAATGCTTATGCAGTGGTCTAAGGTATTTCTTCTGAATAAATCTTTTACAACATTCTCTGGAAAGAATACATCAAGAGCATTGTTATTCCCAATGGAGAGTGTATATGAAAGCTACGTGGCGCAACAGATGAAGAAGGTGTTAGGACCGGCAGGCTGGGAAGTGTCAAGCCAGGATAAAGGGTACTATTTGTTCATGGAGCCAAGACGCCAGTTTGCGCTAAGGCCAGATATCGTTTGTAAGCGTGGAGATAGAACAGTCATCATGGATACAAAATGGAAAAGCCTCATCAATAGCGAAAGCGCCAACTATGGTATTTCTCAGAACGATATGTATCAGATGTATGCGTACTCAAAGAAATATAAAACATCAGAGATTTGGCTTCTTTATCCATTGAATGATGAGATGCGTGATCGTGCTGATATAGAATTTGAATCCGGTGATGACACAACGGTAAGACTACATTTTGTCGATCTGACGCGTATGCCAGAAACACTGGAAGAATTAAAGGATAAGCTAGATGGGACTGCTGAAGCAGAACATTGAGTCTACAGTGTTCGGAGACCTGGAAGAGAGATTAGCAATGGCAGATAAGGAACTTGCTGACCTGCAGGCGCAGATGATTGCGGTGTCCGGCGACGATGCAATGGTCGATGCCCTTGGGGAGCAGATTGATGGATTAAGTGCAGAACGCCAGAGCATCCTCACAGAAGCGGCAGACCGCAGTGACCTGCAGGAGCTAATGAACGATATGATCAGATTCCTGGATGAAATGCCGACAATGTTAACAGAGTACAACGATGCCATCACCAGAAGGATGATGGAGAAGATTATGATTTACGATGAAAAGATTGTGTTGAGCTAAAATCCGGGCTTCAAATGGAAGTGGAAGCGTAAACAGAATATGGATATGAGGGGATACCCGGAGCCGACTTTAAAGGTTGGTTCCGGGTTATTATATGTTTTGCTGGAAGTTTAACTCATGCGTATGTGGTTCTTTCTATTTTGAGACGAGGATGGTAATAATTAAACTATTTTACCGAAAAGTAGTATGACATCTTTAAGCACAATCTTGTTTCCGGAAGCTTTATCCCTCCGGCAGATATTCGCCAACTTAGGCATTTGGTACGCTATCGTTGGAAGCTCACCAACTTCACTACTGGCGAGAGAAACTGAGCACAGAACTGCCTGACCGTTTCCGATATTAAGCTGGTTGATGTATTTTCGGACGTGTTTGGAAAGGCCGCTTCTGCAATTACGAAACGGCTTCTTGAAAATCCAATCGAGAAAATTACAGATGTTTCTGTTTTCCGAACGAAGGGAATGAAAGCTACGGACGAGGACGTCCTTGCTGCTGTAGACGGAGAGATGTGTACCGAACAAGCTGAAATACTCCGCATCATCCGCTCTCACGTGGACAGCCTTGAAATGTGCAAGGCCATCTGGAGTCGCTGATTCTGACAACTGCTGAGAAGTATCTTCCTCAACTCAACCTTGTTATGACAGTGCCGGGTATACGATCCTTTGCCGCTATTGTTGCATAGATGAGAGATGGTTGCAAGGCGATGGTTGGTTTGACGGTTACACAAGAAGTAGGGTTCAGGTAGGAGTTGATTTAAAAAATCATTTAGGGTGCTTGACAAAGCTCTAAATCGAATCTATTATATAAATTGATTTATATAAAATAATTCATGTAATCCGGGGGAGGAAACTAAAATGGCAAGAAAAACGCAGATTTCCAAAGAAGTAATTTTAGAAGTGGCATTAAAAATGCTGATCCGTGATGGTTATTCCGCAATCAATATCAAGACCTTATCAAAGGAAATTGGCTGCTCTACACAGCCCCTGGTATGGCACTTTGATAACATGGAGGGACTCCGTAAGGCGTTAGCCGATTACGCGCTGAAATACGCCAACAACAAAATGTGCCCCTCAGCCAGTGAGTCAGTCAATGCTTTTGAGCAGGTAGGACAAGCCTATATAAAAATGGCGTTGTATGAACCTAATCTTTTTCAATTTGTATTTTTGAATGGAAGTGACTGCTATCCTGTGGGAGATTCTGATGTGATTCTTGACGATAAAGATAACCGTGAGCTGATCAAAATGATAGCGGCGGAATTTCAGATACCAGAGAAAAGCGCAGAGCAGTATGTTCGAAACACTGTAATATATACACATGGGATTGCATCCTTCTTAGCAACGGGTATGATGCACTTATCGGAAGGAGAAATCATGAGCATGATACATCAGGCAGGTAATAGTTTCCTCGAGCAGGCAGGAATTCCGGAGGATAGAATTCCGAATCCATGAAGCACAAGATGCAGTACAATGCGAAAAAAAGCTATTATTTGGAGTGCCTTGTTTGCGGCAGAGCTTTTAGCGGTACTGTTCCATATGAATATCAGCCGGTATTATTCCGATTTGACAGCGCGGTTGGTGTTTGGGAGCTTGCTGGCAGCAGTGGGCGAATTGGGCTGCTGCTGGAAGTTTTCAAAATAGTAAAATGAGCAAAAATTAAGCCGCAGGAGGATACATTATATGAATAAACGCATACATCAATATATTGGGCTGTTTTCCGCGGTGTTAATGTACTATATCATACACGAAGGTGCGCATCTGATTTATGCGCTGTCTGTCGGAGTGTTCCGCCATATCAATTTTATGGGGCTTGGTGTGCAGATTGGAATATATGAGGAGCAGACGAGCAATCTCTAGTTGGGGATTTTCTGTCTGTCCGGTGCCGCTGCAACAATGGTTACGGCCTATGTACTGACTTTAACAGCGTCTCAGATCTGTAAAGCCGATTCCAAAATATTCAAAGCCTGCCTGTATTAAATCACGATCGCCATGCTGCTGATTGCTCCGTTGTATCTGAGCATATTGTGCGTTTTTTTCAGCGGAGGCGATATGAATGGAATTGCACTGCTGTTCCCTGAATGGGCTGTAAGAATCTTTTTTGGAGTAATGCTGGTGATCCATTGCCTGCTGTTTTGGAGAATTGTTTTACCAAGGTACAATAGAGCGTTTGTGACAAGAGAGCCTGATGCTTAGACACGGGGCTTGCGGTGCGCGTAGTGTTTTTAAAGTGCAGGACACCGAAGGCACAGAGGTATGCTTCTCACTCTGGCTATGGCACCAGGCATACTCTTCAGATCTATACAATAGACACAAATGTCTGCGGAAACGTACTATCCGCGTGCGACGGTTGCGGTAGCATGGGAACAAAACCGAGAAAAGGAGACCACAAAAATGGACGCTTCAGAACAGAAATTGGGAAGCAGATTGCTAAAAGCATGGAAAAGAATCGTGATCGTGCTGGCGGTCGCTGCGTCTATCCTGGCGGCAGTCTTTCTGGCGAGCCGCTATGGGTGGAAGCTGCTTGGCTTCCGAGCCTGTCAGGGCGCAGGAATTGACCACCACCTTCTACGACACCGAGGATTGGGCGCAGCCCTATGCCCCCTCCTTGGGAGAGAAGGATTGGTGCAAAACGGGAGAGTGAGGAAGTATGAATGAGAGAACATATTCGACACCATTGGGCAAAATCCATTATTGGGTGCATCTGATTTCACCGGACGCAATAACGTTGGTGTTTTTGCCCGGTCTAACAGCGGATCATCGGTTGTTTGACAAACAAATCGTGTATTTTCAGGGGAAATACAATGTCCTTGTGTGGGACGCCCCCGGCCACGCCGCCTCCTGGCCCTTTGACTTTGACTTCGATTTGATGGACAAGGCAAGGTGGCTGGACGGAATTCTGGAGCAGGAGGGAATCACAAAACCAGTTATCGTGGGGCAGTCTATGGGCGGCTATGTGGGACAGGCGTATGCGCAAATTTATCCCGAAAAGCTGAAGGGCTTTGTGTCCATCGACTCCGCACCGCTGCAACGAAAGTATATGACAACGCCTGAGCTTTGGCTGCTGAAACGAATGGAGCCAGTCTATCGCCACTATCCGTGGAAGGCCCTCTTAAAGTCTGGGACAAAGGGCGTTGCCCTGACGGAATACGGAAGAAACCTAATGTGGGACATGATGCTGGTGTATGATGGCGACCAGAAGCGCTACGCAAAGATTGCCGGTCACGGCTTCCGAATCCTTGCCGAGGCGGTGGAGCGGGATTTGTCTTATGAAATCAAATGTCCCGCCCTGCTCATCTGCGGCGAACAGGACAAGGCGGGCTCTTGTGTTCGATACAACAAGGCGTGGCATGAGGACACCGGAATCCCCCTGGAATGGATCAAAGATGCCGGGCACAATTCCAACACCGACCAGCCGAAAATCGTAAACCAGCTGATCGAACAGCTGGCTCAGCGGGCGAAGTGTCTGGAGGTTTGATTTTACGAAATCAGTGACTGAAAAGAGAAGGTGAAAGCGAATGTGGAGTTACATAGTGGGGGGGGAGTATTCCTTGCTCTGGCAATTTACTTCCTTGTTCAGGGGATACGATGCGGCGCGGCGGTGAGAGAAAGCAAAAACCGTCTTGCCGCTTACAATGCCCAGACTGAGGCATTAAGCTACGGCGAAATAACCTATGTCGATTCGGGTGAGGGCGAGGTGATTTTATCCGTCCACGGCATTTTCGGCGGCTATGACCAGGCTTATGACACCTGTAAGGACTTTTGCTCCGACTATCGGATCATCGCTCCCTCACGGTTCGGATACCTGGGAAGCGACGTTTCCGGCGACGGAACGCCCGCCAGGCAGGCGGCGGCCTATGTGGAGCTGCTGGACAAGCTGGGCATTGACAAGGTTTACCTGCTGGCCACATCGGCAGGCGGCAGCGTCGCGATCCGATTTGCCCTTGATTATCCCCAGCGCACGAAGGGTCTGATTTTATACTGCTCCGCCATGCCGCCTGTGGAGAAGCCGGAGAAATATGCCGAATATGCCGGGCCGCCTTCGTTCCTGTGCAACGATTACATCATGTTCCTGTTAAGCCCTATGTTTGAGCCTATCATGGGGATGGAGCCGTCCACCATTTACAGTATGCTGCCCATAAACGATAGAAAAGTCGGCGTGATACTGGACGCTTCCGTTACCAACCCCGATATGGCGAGGGACTTTGGAGAGTATCCGATTGAGGATTTACAGGTTCCCACGCTGATTTTCCACGCAAAGGATGATAAGCTGGCAAGCTACATCGAAACGGGGAAGGCGATAGCAAGATTCCCAAATTGCACGTTCATTTCCTTTGAAAGCGGTGGGCATTTGCTGACGGGACACGCAGAGGAAATCAAAGAAGCGGTTTCCGGTTTTGTGGAAGACAGATTGCATTGACAGAACTTCTTTTGGCACATTGCTGGGGAATGGGACAGGAGGCTCAAAATGAAAAGGAAAGACAGAATCGTACTGAAAACCGCCAGGGCAATGCTTGTGCTGCCGTTCTTTTTCGCATAAGGAGCAATCGTGGGGATCACGGGAATAGAGGGCATTCCCTCCGCGCCGATCAAGGGTGCTGTTATCTGGGGGCTTATAATTATCACATTGGCGAAATTCCATCATCCGATACAAAGGAATCTCAAAGCTGGGATTTCGCAGTTCGGAAAAAGGGGCGGCAAAGAGAATGCTCTATTTTTCGCCGCTTTTGCTCATTGCCCTTTCCCCTCTTACGGTGGGAATAAACTTTAACGGTGGTGCGGCATTGATTTTAGCAAACATGTTTTTTAACGCTTGGTATCGGTATAGCGGAGGAAATTTTCTTTTTGGGAATCATCTGCGGTCTGTGGCTGGGTACTTTACCATGCCGTAGATGTTTGGCTGGGCTTCCTATATACCCTCATGGAGGTATATAAGTGAGTATGGAGAAAAAGGCACCGTTTATGATTACGCAGGTGCGGCCGGAGGACGCCGTCGCCCTGCTGGACTATTTGAAATGCGTCGGTGGAGAGACGGACAATCTCAGCTTCGACCCGTAGGGCGTACCGCTGGATGTAGAGGCGGAAACGCAGTATCTGGCCGCGCAGGTCGTTCAAAGGACAATGTGCAGTATCTTGCCTGGGCGGACGGTCAAATCATCGGAGATGCCAGCCTGAACCGCAAGCCGAGGCGCATGAGCCATCGGGGCGAGTTCGTAATCAGCGTGCGAAAAGCCTATTGGGGCTGCGGGGTTGCCTCCGCGCTCATGGAAGCCGTTCTTGCGTTTACTGTGGAAAAAGGCTTTGAGCAGATCAATCTGGAGGTCCGAAGCGACAATCTCCGCGCCATTCGGCTCTATGAGAAGTTCGTCTTCCGCAAGCTGTGTACCTTCCCGGCCTTCTTCAAGCTGATCTGATGAACCGGGACATGCTTAAGCAGTCATGAGAAGATTTTTTGAAAGAGGAGAAAATGAAATGAAAAAAATACTGAATAAACTTTTCATCATAGCAAGTTTAGGTTTGATCGTAGCGGGTGCAATCTTTCTATGCGTCAGCTTTTTTGACGGAAATGAGACCACGACACCATTGGCAATCGCAGTAGTGTGTACATTGCTGTCAAACCTTTTTAATGTGATTCGGATGAATATGGATAAGAAATAGCAACTTGATCATGTTCAATCAAACCAAATCTGAATCCGAAAAGGAAACCATTATGAAACAGCAAAATTTTCGTTATCGTTATAACCGTCTGTGCCCTCCTGCTATCTCTGGTCGGGTGCGCGTCCAGCTTCGCCTTTGACGGCAGCAACGCAAAGAACGCAGATTCCTACCACTTGGATGTCAAAACCATGAACGGCACGGACACCCACACATTGGAGCTGAAGCAGGGTGATACGCTCAAAATCTTATTCGAGACGGTGGACGTGTATGGGGTGAAGATCACTTCGCCGGATGGAACCGCGCTTTACCAGGAGGATGGAACAGTGAAGCAATTTACCGTGGAGGCTTCCACCAGGGAAACGACAGACACCTCCGTTTCCATTGCGCCGCCAGTACAGGAGCATAATAATCAGGATGCCGTGACAGCGGACAATCTGGTTGGCCCGTGGCATCTGATGGAAGATGAAAAAGATAATGCTACCGCTATGGAGGCATCCCCGGCGCTATGGAGTTCGGAAGCAGCATGGAGATCACAAGCGATGGCCATATCTCATGGTATATCGGAGCGGAGGGCGGAACCGGTACATATTCGCTGAGTGGCGATATTCTCTCTGCCGACATGACCAATGACTTTGACCAAAGCTCCATGAAAGTGGAGTTTACGGCTGAGAAAACGGATGACGGGACTTTCCTGTACACAGAATATAAGGGGCTCTTGCTTTGCTGGTCGCAGGGCGAGGGCGAAATAGGAAAGGGTGGAGATGATGAAGCTGAGTCGGGTTATCTGGGAGCGGATGTGGTAGAGCTTGTGAATCTCCGCGACGACACGACAACAGTATATAAATTAGCGGACGGCACCAATATGGATTGCATTGAACACCGTTTTATCTATAACGGTACAGATACATGGACCGATGAGGACGGAGGAGTGGAAATTGTAAGTTTTGAAAATGTCAATATCACATATCCTGAACATACACATATTGAGCTGTATGTGATATCAGGTGTCAAGTTTTCGAAATTATAAGCGTGAAAAGATGAAAGGACTTGGTTGACGGATGAAAAAAGATCATGCAAAAAAGCGATATATTGGAAAGATAATCGTGGCGTTTCTATTTGGAGCTGCAATCATGGCATTTATAAGATATATATCTTATGGGGGCATGAACTCCGGAACACAGGTAAATAATGAAGAATTTCTGAAAGTTGCAGAGGAAATCGATGATATAACGATACCGGAAAATGTAAAGATATTCGCTCTTGGAGAGGCGACCCACGGAAATAAAGAATTTCAAGAATTAAAGCTTGATTTGTTTAGAAAAATGGTCGAGGAATATAACTGCAAGGCCTTTGCCTTAGAAGCAGATTATGGTGGATGCTTATTGGTAAATCAATATATACACGGTGAGGGGAATTTTACGGAAGATGATGCAGTGAAAGCACTTGATTTTCATATTTACCAGACGGATGAAATGAGGGCATTGATTCGTTATATGGCAGATTATAATAAACAGGCAAAACCGGAAGGGATGTTAAGCTTTTATGGGTTTGATATGCAAAACTCCGACTTGGATCAAAAATGTGTAGATGAAGCGTTTTCAGAACTTAAGATGCAGTATACCGATATGGAAGATGCTGCGGATACTTTAAAGAATATACCGGAGATGGAAATTAATGCGCAGGCAGCGAGATGTTATCTGCAAAATCAGGAGCTTAGTAATGCGTCAAATGTAGATTATGCAAAAATAAGAGATCATTATATGGCTGAAAACATCGATTGGATTTATGAGCATGTTCAGAAAGGAAACGAATCTATGCTTATGATTTCGGGGCATAACGGACATGTAGCAAAGAAGAGTACATATACTACATTCATGGGTGAAGAACTGTTTGAGAAATATGGTGATGATTATTTTGTCATTGGCACAGATTTTTACAAAACAGAATGCAATTTGCCTGGAAAAAATGGAAAAAGAATTACACGAAAATTTTATTCTGCTGACCCTTTGGCAAATACAGCGCATGCTCTTGGGATGGATATTACGTATCTTGATTTTAATAAATTGCAAAAATCAGAAAAAATAAAGAAAATTATCAATCAGAGTATGCTGATGGGATCACTCGGAGAGGGTTATAGCTTTTTGAATAAGATCTTACCGAATAGTTACAGAATCAATGATGTCCCAGCAGAATTATATGACGGAATGATTATTGTGATAAATGCGTCACCAACAGATATAAAGAATTAATGAAAAAATATTGAGGGAGGAACAAATGATGATACAGGATATTTATCCACACAAATTACATAATGAATATGACAACGATATCGTACCTTGCAAGGACGATATCGTTCTTTGCTTCGATGGTGAAAACTTGCTTGTAAAATTGGATGGGAAGATGATTTTTCCTAAGGTTTCAGATTTTGAAGAGGGAACAGAATTCACATATTAGTTTAAACTGGATGATTAGCCATTTTTTCTACTGAGAGGTACAGATTGTATCATAAAACATGTTGGTGAAGAAAATGAGGCAGTGATCGAAAGTGAAAAACTGAAAGAATTCGAACTGATAGAATCCAGATCAATTCGATATTTTAACAAACAATGCAAGAAACAAATATCAAGATTTAAGGAGTGAGCTTAAATGAAATTTACTATTTATACATCAAACTGCATAGGTAATACTTCAAACAACGATTATCCAAATAGAGTAGATATCTAGTCACCTGAATCATTACAGAAGGCAGTCAAAAAAGATCATGCGTGCGCAGTTTATAAGAATAACCGTAGAAATAATGATAAATACATTTCTTCTGGTGTGCTTGTAATGGATATTGATAACGATAAAATCAATAATCCTGATGCTTTCATAATAGAAGAAAAGATGGATGAATTATTTCCTGATATTAGTTATTGCTTAGTGCCAAGCCACCATTACATGAAAAATAAAGGAAATTACTCTTAGTACCAAGATATCATGTGATGTTTCCTATTGAAACAATTACAAATGCAAGCCTCTATGCTAAAACGAAAGCCTCATTATTTAACAATTATCCTTTCTTTGATGACAAGTTTATCTTTGAATTCAAATCTGGCATGACTATTGAACTTAAGAGATAAATGAACAGGAACAATGATACGGACATCTTGTAGCAATGCATTTTTTTGTCATTCTTAGATAATTCACAAGGTGGAACTATGCCAAAATTGAATTTATCAACCAAACAGTTTATAATGTAATAAGATGAGGTGCGTTTTAGACATGGAGGATTAAGATGAAAAATCCGATATGATTAAAGAATTATGTAATAAAAAGAATATAAGCGTTTCGCAACTTGCCTTACGGATAGGTCAGACTCCACAGAACTTTGGTAAGAAACTGAAACGAGATACTGTGACTCTTGAGGAGTTGAAACAGATAGCTGATGTCATGGGTGTTACCTTTGAGCAATCATTTATCTTCCCGGATGGAGAACAGATAAAAACAAGTAATGAGTGAGGTAAATCATGGCATACGAAAAGAAAAGTATTAGAGCAATAATAGATGATGTAAATAGCAGAAGAGTCTACCTTCCTGCTATTCAAAGAAAATATGTGTGGAGAGATTCACAGATTACAAGATTAATGGATTCTATCATGCTTGGATATCCTATTGGAACTTTTCTTTTTTGGAAAGTTAAGAAGACTATTGTGAACCAAAAAGGGTATTCAATGTATGAATTTATAAAAGATTATCATGACCGAGATATGTATAAGAATCCGGCTGCACCACAGCCGTTCCCGGTTGGTAGTGGAGATGAAACAATCTGGGCAGTTTTGGATGGCCAGCAGAGATTGACTTCTCTATACATAGCTTTGCAAGGAAGTATGAGCAGAAAACTTCCAAACAAAAGATGGAAGAATGATGATGCATTTCCGAAGAAAGAACTGTACTTTGATTTGCACAGTGAAAAAACTGATGATGAGGACATTTCTTACGAGTTCAGATTTTTAACAGCAGAAGAGGCTGCAAAGAATAAGGACGATAAGATATGGTATTTAGTAAAAGATATTCTTAAGTATTCAACTGAAGATTTAATAACAAAAGTCATCTTTCCAAATGGCTGGGCAAAAGATGAAGTTGCAACAAAGAACATTTCGCTTTTACATACAAGACTTGTTACTGATGAAATTATAAACTACTTTGAAGTAGAAAAAGATTCGATTGACAGCGTATTAGATATTTTCGTTAGAGTTAATTCTGGTGGGACCGTTCTATCAAAGAGTGACTTATTGTTCTCGACTATTGTTTCTCATTGGGATAAGGCAAGAGATGAAATTGATAAGCTGCTTTCAGAGATAAATAAGAAGGGCGAAGGATTCAAGTTTTCTAATGACTTTATTATGCGAACTTGTTTGTATCTTTTAGATATGCCTGTAGCATTAAAAGTAGAAACATTCAAAAAAGACAGTGTATTAAAAATAAAACAAAACTGGGATGCAATCCGAAAAGCTATCAAGGATACAGTTGATTTGTTAAATGAGTTCGGATTTAATTCGGAGAACATGATTTCTTATGTGGCTGTTTCTCCTATGGTTTACTACAGATACAAAGGTGGTAATTTCGATTCAAGCAGTAAAGCTGAATTAAGAAAATATATTGTAATCGCACAGGTAAGACAGATTTTTGGTACCGCATCAAACTCTGCACTGACAAGCATAAGAGAGGCATTGAAGGCTGCACCATCTAATTCATTTAGCATGAAAAATCTAAATGGGATTAGATTCACAGGCGACAGAACTCTTAGATATACTGCGGATGAGATTGATGCAATGTTTGATACATATGAGATTGGTGCCTATACATTTATGTTGTTATCTCTTCTGTATCCAAATTTGAAATATAGTCAGAAGGGGTTTCACCAAGACCATATGCATCCATATACGGGATTTGAAGAAAGCAAAATTGATGGTTTGATATTGTCGGACGGAACAGTGATTGATGATGATACTAAAGAAGATTGGCGTAGAAGAAGGAATACATTAGCAAACCTTCAATTGTTGGAAGGTAGAGAGAATGAATCCAAGAATGCGACACCACTTGTCGATTGGCTGAAAGTGCCTGAGAATAGGCAAAATGTTAAGTACCTTCCTAGTAATGTTTCTTATGAACTTGCAAACTTTGAAGAGTTTATGGAAAAACGTCAGGAATTGATGAGCAAGGCATTAAAGAACATTCTATTATAGGAAATTCGCAAAATTTACAAGGACTCTTATGGGAGGCAAAGTATGAAAGATAAAAAGAAAAAAGATAGATATAGCAAAGTGGCGTGGTTTGTTGCCGGTAGTGCATTCACAGTAGCAGGATTCATTTTTATTCCACCACTCATCCAAAAGTATGGAAATAAAGCATATAAAAAATCGTTGAAAAATGATGAAATTGACTTCAATGAAATGGGGCCTGAAATAGTGCCATTTAATGAAGAAACAAAGGAGAAAGAATAATGGCTGGAATTGATGCTGAAAAAATTGCCCAAGAAGCAATTAATGCAATAGCAGATAAAATAAAGAATCTAAATACGCTTAATATTATCGTGGCAGGAAAAACTGGAGTTGGGAAAAGTACACTTATCAATGCGGTTTTTAAAGAACACTTAGCTGATACTGGAATGGGAAAACCAGTAACAACTCATATGAGAAAAATCACAAAAAAAGGTGTACCACTTGCAATCTATGATACGAGAGGGTTTGAACTTGGAAAAGAAGTTCAGGCAGAAGTAAAGCAAGAGGTAATGGATACAATCAGTAAAGGGCTTGCTACTCAAGATATAAATAAGGCTATTCACTGTATTTGGTATTGTATTAATACTGCCTCAAATAGAATTGAGCCAGAAGAAATTGAATGGTTAAGAGAACTCTCAATGGAGAACCAAATCACACAAATTCCGATTATCGTTGTGCTTACACAATCATTTTCAAAGAAAAAAGCACAAGAAATGAGACAAGTCTTATTGAAAGAAAACTTGGATATTATCCAGATAATCCCTGTGCTTGCAGAAGATTATGAGATTGAAGATTTAGGCGTTGCTAAAGCACACGGATTAGATGTGTTAATAAAGGTAATGGGAGAGGCTCTCCCAGATGAGTTGATTGACACACTTCAACATGTTCAGATTGCATGTTTAGAAGAAAAAAAGCGCCGTGCACAGGCAGCAGTAGCAACAGCATCAGTTGCAGCGACAGGTGAAGGAGCTGCACCTATTCCGTTTTCTGACTGTGCATTACTGATTCCTACTCAAGTAGGTATGATAGCTTCAATTACAGTAATATTTGGTTTTGATGTAAATAAGAGCATTATCACAGCATTGTTGTCATCGTCAATTGGTGCGGGCGGTGCAACTTTGTTAGGAAAGACTGTAGTTACTAACTTTTTGAAATTCATACCAGGCGCAGGAACTGCGGTTGGTGGTGTAATATCTGCAGGAACAGCTGGAGCTATTACAGCGGCACTAGGTGAGGCATACATAGGAATTATGGAATTGGTTTTCAAAGGAGACATGAGCATTGATGATCTTGGTAGTAAAAAGGGAAAAGAAACAATGTCAACTCTCTTTAAGACACAATTGAATTACAGAAATAAAGCTGAAATGAGTTATTGCCCTGTTCGATGAATAGTGCAACTCAAGGTTCTCACAAGCTCGATATCACTGGTATTTTAGGAAAAAGTGCGTTCTACCATTCACTTGTACAATAGGGGATTGAGTACGTTTTTCGTTGAACAACCGAGCTACGTTGAGACAGTAGTCTAGATGTCTAGTCAAGAGAAATAAATAGCGAAAAGTAGCATATTTCTTATATTGAAATATATCTACTTTAAAAAAGTCAGATGGTTTTAGACTGTGATTTAGATGTTATGGGAGACAGAGATACATCTGAACTGTCCAGTTGACTTCTAAGAATGGTGCTAAGGATAAAATAAAAATGTAGGTAAAAGACAACATAAGAATGTTGGAAAACCTACATAATTATTTTGTCCTTTTTCATTTTATTGATATTATCTTACCGGAGGTAATATCGATGAATTCAAATGATTTTTATCAGCTAGCAGCTGAACTTAATGTAATGGATTTTACTAAAAGTAAACCAAACTATGCAGATCTTGG
>OGDF01000386.1_pt1 | contig 72115 bp, 64 predicted proteins | sample 1570141 | NCBI WGS metagenome assembly OGDF01 (sample SAMEA4370581, study PRJEB24528) | human gut metagenome
GTCGCAGCGTCTCTTGCGGCGAGCGCCCTGTTCTCCGACCTGCCCGCGATAATTCGCCGCGGCCTGTTCATGGTGGTGTCGGCATTCTCTACCACTGGGTTCCAAAATGTCACAACCAATCAGCTCACGACGGTGTTCTCGTCGGGCGCCTTCCTCGCGCTCGCGCTGATTGCGGCGGTTGGCGGCTCGGCGGGATCGACCGCAGGCGGCGTGAAACTTCACCGGGTGGGCATCATCTTCAAGTCGATTGTCTCCACGGTGAAAGAGGCGGTGTCCCCCTCTTCTGCTCGCGTTGTCGTTTCCTATAACCATCTGGGACGACGCGTTCTTTCCTCCGATGCTGTAAAGGAGGCGATGACCGTGTTCGTGCTCTTTGTGATTACGTACTCGGTCGGCGCGCTCGTGGGCATCGCGCACGGGTACGAGGCATCCCAGGCCATCATGGAGTCGGTCTCCATGACCTCGAACGGCGGAATCATCACCGGCATTGTGACGCCTGGCATGTCGCCCTCCCTTGAGGCGTTCTACATCTTCCAGATGTGGGCGGGCCGTCTTGAGTTCGTCACGCTGCTCGCCGTTTTGGCCGAGATTATCGCGTCGCTTGCTCCCCGAAAAAGGAGGGGGCGCCAATGAGCAGGCACGATACGACACCTTGGGCCTCGCTTTCCCGCCGCGCGCTGCGGGTTGCGCTCGCGGTAGCGTTTTGCCTGTTCGCGTGCATGCCTGCTGCCGCTTTCGCGGACGACGGCGACGGCGAAGATGATTCCAACCTGATAAACCCTCAGCAGCGACCCGACTCATCGTTCATCTACGATTCGTCGATCATCGACCTGTCGAACGCCGATTCCTACTATGACAAGCAGACCGTGCAGATTACCGGCGAGGCGGTGGGAGACATCATCGATGCGCGCGACGGCATGGTCTGGGTCACGCTCGTCGAGGCCTCGAACTCGAGCAACGCATCGGTTTCGGTGCTGATGACGCGCGAGTCCGCGTCGCATATCGACACGCTCGGACGCTATGGCACCACAGGGACGATGCTGCAGGTTCGCGGGGTGTTCCACCTCGCCTGCCCCGAAGACCAGGGATTGAGCGACGTGCATGCGACGAGCGTTGCCGTGGCTGCGAAAGGGTCGCATCATGTCGAGGAGTTCCGCCCCGAGGCGTTTGCAGCTGGTGCCGCGCTCACTGTCGTCGGGTTTGCTCTCATGGGACTGTTCCGCTACTTGCGGGAACGCCAGCGTTAGGGGAAGTTGTTGGAAGAAACGGTTGCTATCGGGTGCGTCGTCAAGCTCGACCGCGGGTTCCCCTTGGTGCGTCTTGAGGACGGGGCTGAGCTTCGCTGCAAGCACGCAACGTCGCTCGTGAAGGGAGAGCGCGTCCGCGCGGTGATCGGCGACAGGGTGCGCGTCTCGTTCGCCGAGCGAAACGACAAGGCGCTCATCGTCGAAGTGCTTCCCCGTTCGCGCGAACTTGTGCGGAAGGACCCCACCGAGCGTGCCGTTCCCCAGGTGCTTGCCGCCAACTTCGATCGCGTTATCGTGACGCAGCCTTCAGTGGAAGTGAATATGCGCAGGCTGGAGCGCGAGCTGGTGCTTGCCCACGAAACGGGCGCCGCCGTGTCCGTCGTGCTCACGAAGGCCGATCTCGCCGAAAGCGAGGACGAGGTCGAGCGCGTCCGCGAGCGCGTTCGGGCGCTTGTCGGCGCGGACGTGGAGACGCTCGTCGTGTCGGAAGCGATGCCCGAAAGCGTCGAAGCCGTGCGCGCGCTCGTGCCCGAGGGGACAACGGCGGTGCTTATCGGACGGAGCGGCGTGGGTAAGTCGAGCCTGGTCAACCTGCTTGTTGGGCGTGATGTGCAAGAGACGGGGACGGTGCGTGAGACCGATGGTGCGGGCCGTCACACCACGGTGAGCCGCGAGATGGTGGCCATTCCCCATGGCGGCTATGTGGTTGATATGCCAGGCGTGCGCGGTTTGGGCCTCTGGGATGCCGACGCAGGTATCGGCGTTGCCTTCGCCGACGTGGAAGAGCTTGCCGAGCAGTGCCGCTTCCGCGATTGCAAGCACGAGAACGAGCCTGGTTGCGCCGTTCGCGCCGCTGTCGAGCGTGGCGATCTCGCGCGGGAGCGCTTCGAGTCCTACGTTTCCCTGAAGCGCGAGACCGAGGTTGTCCGCGAGCGTCGCGAGCAGGCGCGCTGGATGCAGCGCGAGCAGGCCCAGGCGGGATCGCGCGGTTCCCGTCGTTCGGGAAGCGCGGCGGGAACGGGCGGCAGCGCGGGCGGGCGAAAGACATCGGCAGCCTCGTCGAAGATGCGCCGCAACAAGTCGGGCCGAGGCAGCGGCGGCTCAAGCTGGCGAAAGTACGGCCAGTAGCGCGAGCCCGCGGACCCGCAGCCTTGCTGGACGTGCGCTTCACGTCCCGTCCCGGGCCGCCCTTGTGCTCCCCAATGTAAGCGATTCCTACATATTTGGGTAATGCTCAGGTAAAGCTGCGTCATGCTTGCGTCATGGCTTGCCGCTGTGCTCCCATCGGGCGGATTTGCTCCCTACTATTCTCATCAGCGAGAAACGGCGAAACCCAACTCAACGCCAACGCTCGCCAAAAGGAAATCTCGAAGGGAGAATAAAACTATGCAGGGCAACCTCATGAGCCGCCGTAACTTCGTTGGAGCCGCCGCGGCCACTGCCGCAACGGTCGCCGCCTTCAGCCTCGCCGGCTGCGGTTCGAACGGCTCGAGCGACGCGAAGTCCGACGCGAAGGAAGACAGGGCTGAGACGAAGGCGCTCTCCGGCACCATCACGGCTGTCGGTTCCACGGCGCTTCAGCCCCTCTGCGAAGCTGCTGCCGAGCAGTTCATGGAGAAGAACTCCGGCGTTCAGATCACCGTTCAGGGTGGCGGCTCCGGCCAGGGCATCACGCAGATCACCCAGGGCGCGGTGCAGATTGGCAACTCCGACGTGTTCGCTGAGGCGAAGGTGAAGGACACTGCCGATCTCGAGAAGATCGCCGACAACAAGGTCTGCATCGTCGGCATGGGCCCGATCGTCAACAAGGACGTCACCGTCGACGACCTGACGATCGACCAGCTGAAGTCCATTTTCACCGGCGAAGTCACCAACTGGAAGGAAGTCGGCGGCGCCGATGCGGCCATCACGGTTATCAACCGCGCATCCGGTTCCGGCACCCGCGCGACCTTCGAGGCCGCCGTGCTCGGCGACGCCAAGGTCCCCGATACCTTCAAGCCCCAGGAGCAGGATTCTTCGGGCACCGCTGCGAAGATGGTTGCTTCCACCCCGGGCGCCATCTCCTACCTGGCGTTCTCCTACTACGACGACACCGTGAAGGCCCTGAAAGTCGGCGGCGTCGAGCCGAAGGAGGCGAACGTTGAGGACAACTCCTGGACCATCTGGGCTTACGAGCACATGTACACTGCCGCCGATCCTGACGAGGCCACCAAAGCGTTCATCGAGTACATGATGAGCGACGATGTCCAAGGCGAGCTCGTTGAGGCGCAGGGCTACATCCCCGTCTCCGGCATGAAGGTCGAGAAGGACGCTTCCGGCAAGGTCACCAAGAAATAACTCGAAAGGAGACGCGGCTTTATGGCTCAGTTGCCAAAGCATCGCGTCGAGCTTATCGGCAAGGGCGTCACGGGTGCGTGCATCGCGCTCGTGGCGCTTCTTGTTGTTACGCTCGTTGCAATGGTCGCGCAACGCGGCATCGCGACATTCGCCGTTGACGGCATCGATCTGGGTGCATTCCTCACCGGCACCACATGGAACCCCCATCAAGATGACGTGAGCGGCATGCCGACGGTAGGCGCGCTGCCGATGATTTCCGGTTCGTTTGCGGTCACACTGTTCTCGACGCTGTTCGCTCTGCCGATCGCCATCGGCTCGGCGATCTTCGTCGTTGAAATCGCCCCCCGGTTTGGGCGTCGCGTGTTCCAGCCGCTCATCGAGCTTCTGGTGGGAATCCCGTCGGTCGTTTACGGGCTGATCGGCCTCACCGTCGTGGTGGCGTGGACCCGCGATATGGCTGCAGCGGCAGGTCAAACCATCACCGGTTTCGGCATCTTCTCGAGTGCAATCGTGCTCGCCGTGATGATTCTCCCCACGATCACGAGCCTCTCAATCGATGCGCTTGCTGCGGTGCCTAATCAATATCGTGAAGGTTCCTATGCACTTGGCTGCACTCGCTGGCAAACGGTGTGGAACGTGGTTCTGCGCTCGGCCGCCCCGTCGCTTATGACGGCGGTCATCTTGGGGATGACCCGCGCGTTCGGCGAGGCGCTCGCCGTGCAGATGGTCGTCGGCAACGCAATCCAGATGCCGACGAGCCTGTTCACGCCCGCGTCGACGCTCACATCCGTGCTCACCATGGGCATGGGCAACGAGGCGATGGGCACCGTGTACAACGACGTGCTCTGGTCGCTTGCGCTGCTGCTTTTGCTCATGTCGCTCGTGTTCATCCTGATCATCCACCTGATTGGGCACAAGGGAGGGACCAAGCGTGGCTAAGTTCGACATGGCGGCGCACGTTCGCCGCATCAACTCGCAGGACAAGATTGCCACGGGAATCCTCACGGCCATCGTGGGCCTCGTGCTGCTCATCTTGGCCGCTATCGTGATCTACATTCTGGTTGCAGGCGCGGGCAAGCTCTTCGATGTGAGCTTCCTCACCTCCAAGCCGCAGCAGTTCAAGGCGGGTGGCGGCATCGGCCCGGAGCTGTTCAACTCGTTCTACCTGCTGTTTCTGACGCTCGTCATCAGCGTGCCCCTCTCGCTTGGTGCGGCGATCTACCTGTCGCAGTATGCGCCCGAGAACTGGGTGACCAGCGTGGCGAAGACGATCATCGAGACGCTCTCATCGCTGCCGTCGATCGTCGTCGGTCTGTTCGGCTTCCTGTTCTTCGTGCTGACCATGGGCTGGGGATTCTCGGTCATCGCGGGCGCGGTCGCGCTCACGATGTTCAACATCCCGATTCTCGTCCGCACCTGCCAGCAAGCGCTCGAAGACGTGCCGCGCTCGCAGCGCGATGCGGGGCTCGCCATGGGGCTCACCCGCTGGGAGACGACGATCCACGTATTGCTGCCCGCCGCGATGCCCGCCATCGTCACCGGCATCGTGCTTTCCGCCGGCCGTGTGTTCGGCGAGGCCGCGGCGCTCATCTTCACCGCAGGTCAGAGCGCGCCAGTGCTCGACTTCACGTGCTTCGACTTCTCGAGTCCGTCGTGCCCGTGGAACATCTTTCGCCCCGCCGAGACGCTCGCGGTCCATATCTGGAAGATCAACTCCGAAGGCGTCGCGCCCGATCTTGAGGCCATCTCGAACGGCACCGCGGCCGTGCTCATGGTGTGCATCCTGGCCTTCAACCTGATCGCCCGTTTCGTGGGCAAGCTTTTGGAAAGGAGGTTGACAAGCGAATGATGACGCAAGAGAAATCCCTTGCCGAAAAGGGGAATTGCGTGCAGGACGTTGTGACGGAAGCGGAGGCCCCCGCACGGGAAGGCGCCGAGCCGCTTTTGCACACGCACGACGTCACGGTGACCTACGATACGTTCGAGGCGCTGCACAAGACCTCTCTCGACTTCGGGAAAGGGCAGGTCACGGCGCTTATCGGCCCCTCGGGCTGCGGAAAGTCCACCTTCCTGCGCTGCTTGAACCTCATGAATCGCGAGATTCCCAAGTGCAAGGTCGCAGGCCAGATCGACTATCACGGCCGCGACATCAACACGCGTTCGGAAAATCTCTTTGAGCTGCGCAAATCCATCGGCATGGTATTCCAGCAGCCGACGCCGTTCCGCAAGTCGATTCGCGACAACATCCTGTTCGCGCCGAAGCGCCACGGCCTTGTGAAGGGCAAAGACGAGTGCGATGCGCTTGTGGAAGAGGCCCTGCGCGCTGGTGCGCTGTGGGATGAGGTGAAGGACAAGCTCGACCAGAGCGCCCATGCCCTCTCCGGCGGTCAGCAGCAGCGCCTGTGCATCGCGCGCACGCTCGCCATGCATCCTGACGTGGTTCTTTTCGACGAGCCGTGCTCGGCGCTCGACCCGATTTCGACGTTCTCGGTCGAGGAGACCATCCGCGATATCGCGCAGACTGGCATCTGCGCCATCATCGTCACGCACAACATGGAGCAGGCTATGCGCGTTTCAGATCGCACGGCGTTTTTCTACGTGGGCGACATGGTCGAGACGGGCCCGACCAAGCAGATCTTCTCGGCGCCAAAAGACCAGCGTTTGCAGGACTATCTCACCGGAAGGTTTGGCTGATGGACATAGTGGAACGAAGGAATACGGAAAAGGGCGGGTCGTTGTCCGACTCGCAAGCGGGCATGATCTCGGTCGCCGAGGGCGAGTCGGTCATCTCGATTCGCAACTTCAACCTGTGGTACGGCGATTTCCAGGCGCTGAAGCACATCTCGCTCGAGATTCCGAAAAACAAGGCGACCGCGTTCATCGGCCCTTCGGGTTGCGGGAAGTCGACGCTTCTGCGTACATTCAACCGAATGTGCGACTTCGTGTCGACGGTTCGCACCGAGGGAACCGTCGAGATTGCGGGCCGCGATATCTTCGCGACCGAGCCCAACGAGCTTCGCGTCATGGTGGGCATGGTGTTCCAGCACCCGAACCCCTTTCCGATGAGCATTCGCGACAACATCTTGTACGGGCCGCGCCGCATGCGCAAGATCTCGAAGTCAGAAGGCGACGAGATCGTGGAGCGATGCTTGCGCGATGCGGGCCTTTGGGACGAGGCGAAGGACAAGCTCGACCAGAACGGCCTGGGTATCTCCGGTGGCCAGCAGCAGCGCCTGTGTATCGCGCGCGCCCTTGCCGTGGAGCCGCAGGTCCTGCTCATGGACGAGCCGACGAGCGCCCTCGACCCCATCTCGACGTCGCTTATCGAGGAGCTCATGGTCGAGTTGGCACACGATCGCACCGTCGTCGTCGTGACGCACAACATGCAGCAGGCGACGCGCGTTGCGGACAAGACTGCGTTCTTCTATCTGGGCGAGCTCATTGAGGAAGGCCCGACCAAGCAGCTTTTTTCGCGACCGCGCGAGGAGCGCACGAAAGACTACCTGACAGGAAGGTTCAGCTAATGTTGGTTCCCCGTTCGAAGTATTTGAAGCAGCTCGACGATCTGTCTGCTGCAATGGATGATTTGGGTCAGAAGACGATAGCCGACGTGACGGCGGCTGGCCTTGCGCTTGCGAAGGGCGACGCAGAGGCTGCCGAGGAGGTCATCTCGGGCGAGATGCGCATGCGCCGCCTTCGTGCGACGATCGAGGACACGTGCCTTGACATCATGCTCATGCAGCAACCCCTCGTCGCCGACGACCTGCGCTTCGTTTCTGGGTCGTTTCGCCTGGTGAGCGATTTGGCGCACATCGATTCGAAGTCGCGCGACGTGGCGTATCTGGCAACCCAGATTCCCCATGAGGCGGCATCCGCGATCGAGACCGAGATTGCCACGGCATCCGGCAAGGTCGCTTATATGGTCAAGACTGCGCTCGAGAGCTTCGCTGACGCCGACCGCGACCGTGCCGAAGAGGTATTCGCCTCCGACGACGAGGTCGACGCGCTTTATGAGCGCGCTGAACAGGTGGTGGTCGACCTCATTCGCAAGGGGGACGCCGACGCGACGCATCTGTCCGAGCTGCTCATGGCCGCGAAGTATTTCGAGCGCATGGGCGACGACGCCGAGCGCATCGCGAAATGGACGATCTTCCGTTTGACCGGCACGCATGACTTAAAGGTTGGGGAGATTCCGGCTGAATAGCTTCCCGCCCCGTATCGCCCCGAGCTCCGCACGGGCGCCACGCAGCCGCGTGGGCTCGACCGGGGCTCGCCGTCCGCCTTCCGTCCCTCCCGACGCGCGGGCGAACCGCCTCTCGCCTGGACCCTTCCCCCTGTGCGATAATCAATTGGATAAGGGTTTTCGGCGAGGGAAGGCGGCAGGCTATGGTGTACTGCGTGGAAGACGACGCGAGCATTCGTGAGCTGGCGCTTTACGCTCTCACGCAGGCGGGAATCGAGGCCGAGGGCATGGCGAACGACGTGGAGTTCCGTGCGGCCTGCGCGCGACGGCTTCCCGATGTGGTCATGCTCGACATCATGCTGCCCGGCGCCGATGGCCTGGAAATCCTTCATCGCATTCGCAACACGCCAGGCCTTTCACGCGTGCCCGTGATCATGGTGACCGCGAAAAGCACCGAGCTCGACATCGTGACCGCCCTCGATGGCGGCGCCGACGAATACCTCACCAAGCCTTACGGCATGATGGAAATGGTCTCTCGCGTGCGCGCTCTGCTGCGGCGCGCCCCCGACTGGGGCGGCGAAGCGCCCCAGGGGTCGAGCGACGAGATAACGATCGGGCCGCTTTCCATCTCCGAGATGCGCCACGAGGCGTTCTGCGGCGGCGAGCCGCTATCTCTCACATCGCGCGAGTTCGACCTGCTCCTTCATTTCATGGAAAACCCCGGTGTCGCCCTTTCCCGCGATGCGCTGTTGCAGCACGTGTGGGGATGGGACTTCGCAGGTGGCAGCCGAACGGTCGACATGCACGTCCTCACGCTGCGCCAGAAACTCGGTGAGCATGCTTCCCTCATCGAGACGGTGCGCGGGGTGGGGTATCGCCTCGTCTCGCAATAGTGGGTTCCTGGCGCTCGCCGCGAGAAGCCTGACGCGAGCGGGCAATTCCCCTCCCGTGCCAGGTTTCCCGTTTTCCGCTTTCGGTGGAAGGGCTTGCGCGCTTTCGCCATGGGAAGCGTGTAGCGATATAATGAATCGGTTCATGGGGCTCGCTTGCGGGCGGCGTGTGGCGGGCCTTTCCCTCGCGGGATGGTGAAATCCGCCGCGGTGTTCGTTAGGCGCTTCTGTGAACAGGCCAAACGGGGCCGACTCATCGAACTTTAAAGGAAGCATATGAACCCGGTTGTTGTCATTCCCACCTTTGTCTCAACGCGCTCGCAACGCGAGGGCGGCTCCATCATCACCACGTACGACCATCCGACGCCCCTGTCCCAAGAGGGCGATCTGCCGCGTTGCCTCGAATCGCTCACCAAGGTCGAGGGCATCGGGCAGATTATCGTGCTCGTCGCGGCGGAGCCCTCCATCGCGCACAAGGCCGCGCAGAAGACCCAGGCCATAGCCGCGCGCTTTCCCGAACTGCATATCGCGGTCATCGGCGCCGCGGAGGCGGGTCTGGTGCAGCAGCGCATGGAGCAGCTCGGCCTGGGGAAACTCACGCGTGAAGTGGGCTTGTCGGGTTACGGCGCCGTTCGCAACCTCGGTCTTGTCGTGGCGTGCGCGCTCGGGTTCGACGCTGTGGTGTTCCTCGACGACGACGAGGTGGTGACCGACGCCGACTTCCTGCGCCGTGCGATGTACGGCTTGGGGAAGCTCACGCGCAAGGGCATTCCCATTCTCGCGAAGACGGGTTTCTACTACAATTCGGAAGGCTCCTATCTGTCAAAGAGCCAGAACAAGTGGTACAACCGCTTCTGGCAGCAGGGAAGCGCGTTCAACAAATGGATCGAGCGGGCCATGAATGCGCCGCGCCTTTCGCGCTCGAACCACGTGTGCGGCGGGTGCCTCGCGCTTCACAAGGAGGCGTTCAAGCGCCTGTCGTTCGACCCGTGGATTCCGCGCGGTGAGGACTTGGATTACATGCTTGATTTGCGCATGTACGGTTCCGACATCTGGTTCGACAACAAATGGAGTCTGCACCACCTTCCGCCCGAATCGGCGAGCGAGGGCACGCGTTTCCGTCAGGATATCTATCGCTGGCTCTACGAATACCGCAAGATGGAGTACAGCCGCACCCAGATTGATCTCATGCAGGTGAAGCCCTCGTCCCTCGAGCCGTACCCGGGGCCGTTTCTGGAGCCGAGCATCGTGCGGCGAATCCGCATCACGGCGTTTCTGCGCAGCCTTGCTCGCCCCGACAAGAAGGCGTATCGCAAGGCGGCGAAGGCGGCGCGCACCGAGGCGGCGCAATATGCCCAGCGGAACTGCACAAAGTACTTCGAGTTCCAGTTCGTGTGGTCGGAGCTCATGTCGCGCATCGAGGGCGATCAGATCTTAAGCACCGCCCTTGTCCGCAGCGCTGTGTCGCGCGCGGAGGCTGTGGCGGGCGCGAATGCGAACGGCAGGGTCGTCGAGCGCGCTCCTCGCGTTGAGGGGGCGGGGGAAGCGGGGGCTCCTGCAGCTCCCCAAACGGGCGTTCCCGAGCAGCTAGCAGCCCAATATTCCAATATCGATCCGGGCATGACGAGCGAGATTCGCCTGAACCTCGCCGATTAATGGCGAATGCGCGCGGTCGGCTCCCCGCTGCGGACCGGTGCGCGCTGCCGCGATACACTGGGTGAGGAGAGCGTCCCTTCGGGGGACGTCCTCGGTGCGCGCTCTGATAGGGTGAATCTCCAGTAGAAAGATACGATGGTGGAAGTACTCGTTCATTTTGTTGCTCCCGCTCTGGTCGGCGTGCTGATTGGTATCGCCTCGGGGCTGCTCGGTATCGGCGGTGGCACGGTCATGGTGCCGATTTTTCGCCTCGCGTTTGGAATGAGCGCCACCGTGAGTACGGCGACCTCGCTGTTCGCTATCATCCCGACGTCCATTTCGGGCGCGATTTCGCACGTGAAGGGCAAGACCTGCATTCCCGCACTCGGCATCGCCGCGGGCCTCGGAGGTGCGTGTCTGTCGCCTGTGGGGGTGTGGCTTGCGCAGCTTTCCCCCGACTGGCTCGTGATGCTCGCCGCGGCGCTCATCATCGGCTATTCGGCCATCAACATGTTCAAGAAGGCCTTTAAGTTGCGGCCGGCTGGCCAGCCGGCCGCAGGGGTCGATGCTGCGGCTTCCCCCAGCACCCAATCTTCGGGCGCTCCCGAAGGCTCGCGTACCGAAGTACGCGTCGCCTCCGCGACCGCCCGAATCTCGGGCACTGGGGAAACCCTCGCTGACCCTTCGGCGACCGGTGGCTTTTCGAGTGCGGCACCCTCGCTGACTTCCTCGGGCGATGCGGCGGCTGCGGCCCCCACCGCCGATGATTCTTCCCTTTCCCGAAAGCAGCTCTTGCAGAGCGCTGCAATCGGTCTGGTCGCAGGCTTGGCCTCTGGCTATGTCGGCGTCGGCGGCGGGTTCATCATGGTGCCGCTCATGCTCTCGATTATCGGCATCCCCATGCGCAAGGCGTCGGGCACTTCGCTCATCGCGGTCATGATTTTGGCCATCCCCGGCGTGATCGAGCAGGGGATTATCGGCAACATCAACTATCTTGCGGGCATCGCCATCGTCATCGGTACCATTCCCGGCGCCGTCATCGGCGCGAGGCTCGTGACAAAGGTGCCCGAGCGTATGCTTCGGCTGCTGTTCGGGTGTTTTCTTATTGTGGCGGCGGTCATGCTTGTGCTGAACGAGGTCGGCATCTTCGGGTAATCGTCTATACTTAGCGCAAACTGATGATAGGGGAGCGAGACGATGGGCGAAACGGCCATGCTGGATAGCGGAGCGGAAAATTCGATCGATGCGGCGGCACCGGGGGCCATTCCCCCGAAGAAGGGCGTTGCTCGCGTGTTCACAGTCGAGATGCTGCTTGCGACCATAGCGGTCCTCTCGGGCGTAACGCTTCTTTGGACGGCGCTCGCCCCCTCCCACAGCATCCCCATCATGATTACCGCGGGCGCCATGTTCACGCTCTCGATCGTGCTGGTGATTCGCTTGTCGATGGACCCGGATTCGGTGCGCGCACGCCAATCTGACGCCATGTTGCGCCTGGCGAGCAAAACGCTCGAGAGCATGCAAGACGGTCTGAACCGTGAATCTGCGCAGGAAATCTGCCAGTTGCTTTTGCCCTCGACGGCTGCCATTGCGGTGGCCATCACCGACAAGAAGCAGATCCTCGGTTACGCCGGATACCTGGAGGCCGAGAACCCCGCCGGCGGCAACATTCGCACGCATGCCACGCAGGCCACGCTCGACGACGGCAACATGCGCGTGCTCTTCACCAGCATCGACATTGGCTTCCCGGAAAATGCTACGACGATCAAAGCGGCCATCGTTGTCCCGCTTTTGGTGCGCGGCGACGTAGTGGGCACGCTGAAGTTCTACTATCGCTCCGCCAAGCGCATCAGCGAGACTCAGAAGTCGATTGCCGAAGGGTTCGGTACGCTGCTTTCGACGCAGATGGCTGCGGCGCAGCTCGAAGAACAGGCGCGCCTTGCCACGAGCATGGAACTCAAGGCGCTCCAGAACCAGATCAACCCGCATTTCCTGTTCAACACCATCAACACGATCGCCTCGCTCATCCGCACGAGTCCCAACGAGGCTCGCGTGCTTTTGCGCGAGTTCGCGGTGTTCTACCGCCGTACGTTGGAGAATTCCGACAGCCTCATCTACCTCTCGCGCGAAGTGGAGCAGACGCAGCGTTACTTCTCCTTTGAGGTGGCGCGCTTCGGTGCCGAGCGCGTGGAGCTCGACGTCGATTTGGTGCCCGAATGCGAGAACATGCTGGTTCCGTCGTTCCTCGTTCAACCGTTGGTGGAAAACGCCGTGCAGCACGCGATGCCGTCCGAAGGCAAGCTCACCATCACGGTGACCGGCGAGGTCGAGGGCGACGACGTGTATCTGCGCGTGAGCGACAACGGCACAGGCATGACCGAGGAAGCACGCCAGGGTATCATGCATCCTAAGGAAACTAAGGGAATCGGCATCGCGGTGAAGAACGTGCACGACCGCATCGTAGGGTTCTTCGGGCCGAACTCCTACATGGACGTGCAAAGCGAGCTGGGGGTAGGCACCACGGTGACGCTGTTCTTGGAAGGATGCGCCGCCCAGACGAAGTCCCAGGTCGCTGCGAGCGACGCGGAAACCCTGCGTCGGTAGGGGAAGAAGATGGATCCCGAAGAGCAGACGTCCGACCTCTATGGCATCATCCAGAGCGTCGTCCATGTCGAGTGGCTTTCCACTGCGCTGACGGTGGCGATTGCGCTCGCTTTCACGGCGCTTGTGGCTCGCGCCGTGACGAAGGTGCTGCGCCGCGTGCTTTCGCACGACAACTCGCCGCTGCCCTCGTCGAGCATCTTCGTCAATATCGCCCGCATCGCTGTGTGGGCCGTCGGCGTGAGCGTGGTGCTGTCGAGCTGCTTCGGAATCGACGTCTCAGCGGCGATCACCGCGCTCGGTATCGGTGGCATCGCCATCTCGCTCGGCTTCCAGGACACGCTCTCGAACCTGATCGGCGGCGTGCAGGTGAGTATCACCGGGCTCGTGGAGCCGGGTGACTACATCGAGGTCGGCGGGCGGCGCGGCGTCGTGCACGATGTGACGTGGCGCCACACCTCGCTCGAGACGCTTTCGGGTGAGCGCGTCGTGGTGCCGAACTCGGTGATCAACAAGTCGTCGCTCACGCATCTGCCGCCGCTTACAAAGGTGGTGGTGCCCCTGATTGTCACCACGGGTGGCGCAGACCTTGATGCCGTTGCTGCGAAGATTGTCAAAGCTGCAGGTCAAGCAGCACAAAAAGTGGGTGGAGGCATGTCGCAAGAGCCGCAGGTGCTCTTCACGGATGCTATGGAGTGCGGTTACCGCGCGAGCCTCGTCGTGTGGGTTGAAGATGGCGACAAGCATTCCTTGGTGAAAGACGCCGTCGTGCGCGCCGTCGCGCCCTACACCATGGCATAGGGCGGGATCGGGCGCTCTGTCGTTCGCTCTGCGCCGGGCGTGGGGCGGGGCCTTCCGCGTTCGGGCCTTCCGCGTTCGACTGTCTTCCGCCTGCCCGGTTGTCGCCTCCCGCTGTTAGCTCGCTCGCCGCTAGCCGCCAGCTTGTCGCCAGCCAGCCTGCCAGCCAACCGCAAGCCCGCCGCCCGCCAGCCCGCCAGCCCGCCAGTCGCCCACCCCTCGTCCTCCCTCCAAAATGGGTTGATGCATCGTCATTCGGGAGGCCACCGACGCGACCCCTTTTCGCGGAAATCCAATATCGTGGACAAAGACCGTCGATATGTGAGTCTGAAAAGCGCGATGCGAGTGGTTGCCTCCGTAAAGTTCTGCGTTTGCCCAGGTCATTTTTTTCAAAGTCGAGTTGCACAAAACTAACTCCTCACATATCGGACGGTTTTTGTCCACCGTGAGGAGGAAGTCGAGAAGATGGCCATGCAGGAGCGGCATCATATCCCAAGTTGGCATACTCCTGGTGTAGGGGCTTCGGGGCGCGCGATACATCTCGCTTTCGAAGGGGACGCGCGGGCCCAGCTTGGCTATACTTCTCGATAGCAAACGCAGCTCAAACGGACTCGGAGTCGCATGGCAGGCAAACAGCTCATACTCGATCGTTATCGCCCGATGTCGGAAGCCGGCGCGGGTGGCTTTGCGACGGTGCAGGTCGCATGGGATACGCAGATGCGCCGCAAGGTCGCCATCAAGTGCATCGAGCTGCCGAAGGCGTCGCCTGACTCCTTAAGCCGGGTCGCGCCCGCCGAGCTGCCGAAGGCGGCACGTCATGCGCGGGCCGAAGGTGAGGCCGCGCCATCGGCACCAACGCAGGTTGTTCGCCTTGAGGACATTCCCCCTTGGGAGGACGTCCCCGAAGATCTGGGGGAGGCAATGTCCTCCGCGCTTGCGGCGCTGCCGGAGGATCTCGCTTCGGGCTTCGGGCCGGACCGTGGCCCCGTCGGCTCTGGCGACTTCGAAAATCGTGAAGGCGCCGAAGATTTCGGCTCTCTCGACGATCCCCTTGCCTCCGACATCCCCGGTCTCGCGGAAGCTCGGGCGATTGCCCAGTTCAGCGATGCGAACATCGTCACGGTGTACAACTTCGAGGTCAAGGATTCCACGGCGTACCTCATCATGGAGTACGTGGAGGGGACAACGCTCGAACGGTTCTTGCGCGAGCACGACGGCGACCTCACGCTCGATGTGGTTGCGCACATCTTCTCGAGCATCGCGCATGCGCTTGAAGTCGCGCATTCCCACAACGTGCTGCATCTCGACATCAAGCCCGCGAATGTGCTGATCAACCGCCAGGGCGAGGTGAAGGTGACCGACTTCGGCTTAGCGACCCTTGCCGATGCCAACGGCACGGGGCGTGCGGGCGGCGGCACAATCGGCTACATGCCGCCCGAGCAGATGCGCTCCGAGGCGCTCGACGTCCGCTGCGACGAATGGGCGCTCGCGAGCCTGACCTACGAGATGCTCGTGGGTGACAATCCCTTTTTCGCGCGCGACCTGCCCCGCGCCGCGGCGGCGATTGAAAACGCCGAGCTCGTGCTTCCCTCGCTGTGCTGGGACGACGTGGAAGAGGGCATCGACGACGTGATGTTCTATGCGCTCGACCCCGACCCGGCGGAACGCTACGCCACGGTACGGGAATTCGACGAGGAGCTCATGCCCTACTTGGGCGATGTGAAGGCGGGCAAAGCGGAACTATCGCGCCTGGTCAACGGAGTCGATGGGGAAGGGGAAGACGAGGACGGCGAAGGGGAACCTGCGCCCGCCGCGCCGCGCGTCCCCTTGGTCGACCACTTGACGCCCCGCGTGATGGCAGTGGTTGCGCGCGTGGTGTCCGTCGCCGCGGCAGCCTTGGTGGGCGCTGTCGCGCTCGTGAACTTCCCCGCCTTCGGCCCTGGCGTGTTCTCGAACCCGGTGTTTTGGGGCCTGCTTGCGGCGGTGTGCGTGCTCGCAGCGATAAAACCCCATGTGGGAGCGCTCTCGGCGTTCGCCATCTTGGGGGTGTCCCTCACGGCGAACGGTGCCTACGCGCCGGGAATCCTTCTCTTCCTCGGCACTGTTGCCTGGTGGTGGTTTGTCGCGCGCGGCTCCGATGCGCCTGCAGTCGCAGCCCTTTTGGGCCCGCTTTCGGGGGCGGTCGGTTTCGCGCCGCTCTCGCCGGTTGTTGCGGGCAGCCTCATCGTCTCGGTTGCCCGCGCGGCGGCAACGGCGGCGTTCGCCGGGCTTTGCGCGCTTGCACTCGGCAGCTTGGGCACGTCGGGCATGATTGACTGGAACGCGCCGATGTACTGGGATTGCGCAACGATGTCGGGTGCGGTTTCGGCGGGAAGCAACGCCGTCGCCGACCCCGATGCGGTAGCGTCGGCGGTGCTTTCAAGTACGGGAATCGGTGCGCAGACGCAGGCGCGCCTTGGCGGCATGCTGCTGAAGCCGGGCACGTGGTGCGTGTTCGCGAGCTGGGTTATCGCTGCGGCGGCGATGAGCGCGCTTTCCCGCTGGGGGATGTCGCGCAAGGTTGATGTCGCGGCTGCGCTCGTGGGGACCATCGTCCTCGTATTGGGCGTCTGCGCTGCCGCGTGGGCGGCAAACCCCGCGTCGTGGACGCCGCCGAGCACGATGGCGCTCATCGGCTCGATCGTGCCCGGACTTGCGGGCGTCGTACTTGCCGCCGCGGGCGTTCCCGACAAAATCAGGCAGTAGGCCGTTCGCTTCTACCCTAAAAGCTGGGCGACCTTCCCCAGAAGCGGCTCGAAGCTCACGCCGCGGTTCTTGAAATCGGGCTGCTTGGCCGACACGATCATCGCGTCGTGCGTGAAGTCACCCGCGAACACGACAGCGTCGCGTAGGCTGCGACCAGCCATGACGGCCGCCATCAGGCAGGAGCAGTACAGGTCTCCCGTGCCGTGCAGCATATAAGGCAGATACTCGTTTGCGGCTTCGAACATGTCGCAGTCCGCGCCGCCCACGAAGTTGCGGATGACGCTCTCGCCCTCGCGTTGGATGCCTTTGAGCACCACGTGCTTGGCGCCCTTCGCCACGAGCGCATCGATCATGCGCGCCGCCTCCGCGTCGGAGATGTCGGTGCCGCACCAGTCGTCGCCGATGGGCTCGCCTAAGATGATGGCGGCCTCGGTGAGGTTCGGCGTGAGGATGTCGGCGCCGGCGGCAAGTTCGGCCATCGCGTCGCACAGCTCGGGTGTGTAGGTGGGGTAGACCTTGCCGTGATCGGCCATGACAGGGTCGACCACGCGCAGTGCGTTGGGGTAGGTCTCGTACAAATCGCGAATGCGATCGACCTGCTCGGGCGCGCCCAGAAAGCCGGAGTACACGGCGTCGATCTCGACGCCGATGCCCTTCCACGCGTCCGTGTAGTCCTTCATGATGCTCGTCGTGTCGTGCATGTACCAGCCAGGGAAGGCGGTGTGGCTGGAGAACAGCCCTGTCGGCACGGGGCACACGTCGCAACCTGCGGCGGAAAGCACGGGAATCGCCACGCCAAGCGAGCATTTCCCGTACCCGCACAGGTCGTGGACGGCAGCGACGCGCGGGATGTAGTCGTCGCGGCGCTCGTAGAGATGCAGGTCGTTCGCGCTTGTCATGATGCTAGTCTTCCTTTTCCTCGTCCTCGTCGTCATCGTCGAAGATCGACCAATCGTCCTCGCCCTTCGGGCGGTCCGCGAAACGTTTGCGCGTGCGGCGCTCCATGATCACGCAGACGATCAGGCTCAGCACCAGGCAGATGCCGACCAGGCATCCGACACCTTCAGGCGTCTCGAAAAGAAAATGGTACAGCTCGGTAATATCCATGTTGGCCTCGTTGCTTCTTCGGAGGTGGCGCGTTGCGGCTCGTTGTCGCAACCGCATAAGCATAACGTGAACCAGTATACCGCGCACGCCTCGCGCGAAGATTCCACGTTCGGGGAAGGTCTGGGCAGCGAGCGCCCCTCGCTGGGCTTTTGCTCCAATATTCTCGAGATACGAGAGCGTGTAAGGCAGCGCTATTTGTCCAATATGCTGAACAAAATGCGGGGAAATTTGTCCAGCATATTGGGCAAAACAACGGACGTTTCGCTCCGCTCACGTCTTCGTTTCGCGTGAAGGCTTGGGCATGTGGCCCCGTGGGGTTTTCGCTGCGCTATACTGGTTCGACCGTGTAAAACAAGGCTGCGCGCGAGGTGTGCGCAGCGACGGCCCGAAGGCAAGAAGGAGCGCGTCTCATGTTAGACATCAAGTACGTCCGCGAAAACCAAGAAGCAGTCGCCGAGGCGATGAAGAACCGCAACGCTTCATGGGATGCGGAGCGCTTCTCAAGCCTTGACGAGAACCGTCGCGCCGCCATCGTGAAGGAAGAGGCGCTGCAGCAGGAGCGCAACGCCGCGTCGAAGTCCATCGGCGAGATGATGCGCGAGGGCAAAAAGGACGAGGCCGAGGCAGCCAAGGAGCGCGTCCGTGCCATCAATGAGGAGCTCGACGAGATCTCCGCGAAGCGCGAGGCCGTCGACGCCGAGCTGCATGACCTCATGCTGCATGTGCCTAACATCCCCTGCGCCGCGACGCCCGTCGGCAAGGACGAGACCGAGAACCCCGAGCGCCGTCGCTGGGGCACCCCGCGCGACTTCGCGGCCGAGGGCTTCGAGCCCAAGCCCCACTGGGATCTTGGCACCGACCTCGACATTCTCGATTTCGAGCGCGGCAACAAGATCTCCGGCAGCCGCTTCACCGTGCTCGGTGGCGCGGGTGCACGCCTCGAGCGCGCGCTCATCAACTACTTCCTCGACACGCACACCTCCCGCGGCTTCAAGGAATGGTGGCCGCCTGTGGTCGTGAAGCGCGAGACCATGGTGGGCACCGGCCAGCTGCCCAAGTTCGAAGACGACGCCTACCACGTGTCGGGCGACATGTTCCTCATCCCGACCGCCGAGGTCACGCTCACGAACCTGCACGCGGGCGAGGTGCTCGACGCCGACACGCTGCCGCGTTGGTACACCGCGTTCACCCCGTGCTTCCGCGAAGAGGCGGGCTCGGCGGGCCGCGACACGCGCGGTATCATTCGCCAGCACGAGTTCGACAAGGTTGAGATGGTGAAGTTCGCCACGCCGGAGGATTCCGACAACCAGCTCGAGAGCATGACCGCCGAGGCGGAATACCTGCTCCAGCAGCTCGGCCTTCCGTACCGCGTCATCTCGCTGTGCACGGGCGACCTGGGCTTCTCCGCGCGCCAGACCTACGACGTCGAGGTGTGGCTGCCCAGCTACAACGGCTACAAGGAGATTTCCAGCTGCTCGAACTGCGGCGACTTCCAGGCGCGCCGTGCCAACATCAAGTATCGCGACCCGGCGAACTTCAAGGGCTCGCGCTACCTGCACACGCTCAACGGCTCCGGCCTGCCCGCAGGCCGCACCATGGCCGCCATCATGGAGAACTACCAGCAGGCCGACGGCACCATCAAGGTCCCTGACGTTCTTGTTCCCTACATGGGCACCGACGTCATCAAGCCGGTGGAATAACGAGCGTGGATTCTCGCAATCAACAACGCGCGGGCGCTCGCTCGTCCGCGCGCACGGGGGGCGCATCGTCGCGTGATCGCGAGGACGCCCCCCGCCCTTCTTCTGCGAAAAAGCGCAGGAAGTGGCCTTTTGTCGTCGCTGGCGCCGTGGTGCTCGTTGTGGTGGCCGTCGTCGTCGCCTTCTCCTGTTGGCGCTGGACGTTCGCGAACGACGCGCAGGATATCCAAGGCACGTGGTACATCGCCGGCACGCAGAAGACGGTCGACGTCACGGCCGACGGAATCAAGCTCGCCGACGACGTCACGTATTCCTACACGATTGACGAGGGTGCGAAGACGCTTTCGCTCTCCTTCGGCAACATGGAAGGCGAGGCGCGCTATCGCTTCTCGCTCGACAGGCAGACGCTTGCCTTGCGTGATGGGGAAACTACCTGGGGAAATTCGCTCTCCGAGGACATCTCTTGGACGATTGCCGCCCTCGGTCGCGCCATCCAGGGAGAACAGGCGAGCCCCGAGCTTTCGGGCGATTCGACCATGGTCCTCACCCGCACGCCACAGGACTTATCGCCGGAGGGCGCATCTGGGGCGGCTGCGTCCCAGGCCGCATCCCAGCCGGTCGCATCCCAGGGCGCGTGATGGAAGTCATCCGCGCCTCGCGCATCTGTGTGCGCTCACGGCGAATCGAGGCGAACATCGACGTCGCCGCCGGATTCCGCACAACGACGCCCGAGCTCGCCTCGCGCATCTGCGCACGATTTCCCAACCTGGTGCACCATGCATGCGTGAACGACGAGGGCCCCACTTTCGGCGCAGTGATCGATCATACGCCGTTGCCCCACTTGCTTGAGCACCTCGTCATCGATTTGCAGGTGGCGGCCGAGAAAAGCGGTACTCTGTCACAAAGCTTTACGTACGTCGGAACGACGCAGTGGCTCGACGAGCAGCGAGGCCTCGCGCGCGTGGAAGTGAATTTCACGGACGATTTGGTGGCCCTGCGCGCTTTTAAAGATGCCCTCTGCGCGATTAACGAGGCGGTGGTACTCTAAGCATCATGACTACGGCACACATGAAATTCGACCAAACGAGCGACAAAATCGCCGACCGCGTGAGGAATTTGCGCTCGAGCGCCGTGCGCGACCTTTTCGCCGCGGCGGTTCGCCCGGATATCATCTCGCTTTCAGGTGGCATGCCCGACGTGTCGCTCCTTCCGCAGCGCGCCATCCAGAAGGCGGTGCACGCCGCCATCACCGACGAGCGCGCCGTTGCCCTGCAGTACGGCTCGACGAACGGCCGACTGGAAACCCGTCAGGCGCTTTGCGACATCATGCGCGACATCGGAATTCGCGTGAAGCCCGAGGAGATGCTGCTCACATCCGGCGCCCAGCAGGCATTGAACCTGCTCGGCGAGACGTTTCTCGACAAGGGCGACATCGTCTTGGTGGAAGGCCCTACCTACTTGACGGCGCTTTCCGCGTTCAACGCCTACGAGCCCGAGATTCACTCCGTGCCTTTCGACGACGAGGGCATGCGCATGGATCTGCTGGAAGAGGAGCTCAAGCGCATCGGCAAAGGCAACAAGCGCCTGAAGATGCTCTACACCATTCCCAACTTCCAGAACCCCGGCGGTGTCACCATGACAGGCGAGCGCCGCAAGCGCCTCATCGAGCTTTCTCACGAGTACGACTTCATGATCATCGAGGACGACCCCTACGGCCGTTTGCGCTACGAAGGCGGGCACATGGTCCCGCTGAAGGCGCAGGACGATCGCGTCATCTACCTGGGCACCATCTCGAAGATCTTCGCGCCGGGCCTTCGCATCGGCTGGATTTGCGCGCCTGTCGACGTGCTCGCTCGCATCAGCCTGGTGAAGCAGGGCGCCGACTTGTGCGGCTCGACGTTTGACCAGGTCGTGGTCGAGCACTACTTCACGGACACGCCGTGGCAGCGCACGCTGCAGAAGTTTATCAAGACCTATGGCGAGCGCCGCGATGCCATGCTCGCCGCGCTCGAGGAATATTTCCCGCCCGAGGCATCCTGGACGCACCCGGAGGGTGGCTTCTTCTTGTGGGTTACGCTGCCGAAGTACGTGGACACGGGCAGCATGCTCGCCGACGCGCTTGAGGCAGGCGTGACGTTCTGCCCGGGCGATAGCTTCTACGTCGACGGCGTGACGGGCAGAAACTGCATGCGCCTGAATTTCAGCTACGAAACGCCCGAGAACATCACGGAGGCGATTCGTCGCCTGGCGAAGGTGATCGAGGAGCGCCTGGAGCTTTACCGCGCGTTCATTGATGCGGGCGCCATCAAGGTACCGGAAGAATAGCGGCAGACATTCCGCGCCGTGGGCGAACGGCGCTATCGAAAGGGAGCAATATGGGTCTCAAAGTTGCGGTTTTGATGGGCGGAACCTCGTTCGAGCGAGAGTTTTCGCTGGCTAGCGGCAAGAACGTATGCGCCGCGCTCGAGGAAGCCGGGCATAAGGTCGTTCCGCTCGACACGACGCGCGAGCTGGTGCCCACGCTGCGCAGCGAGCGCCCCGACGTGTGTTACAGCGCGCTTCACGGCAAGCACGGCGAGGACGGTTCCATCCAAAGCCTGCTCGAGCTTTTGGGCATCCCCTACGTCGGCTCCGATGCGCTCGTGTGCCGTCGTGCTCAGAACAAGGACTCGCTGCACGCGACGATGGAGGCATATCGCGAGCTCACCGATGAGCCTGCAGTCGCCTCGTGGCCGCAGGGCATCTGCATCGCGCGAGATGCCTTCAAGGATATGGGTGCCGCGACGGCGCTCGATTTGGTGGAGGAGCGCGTTCACGGCGGCTATCCCGTGGCGGTGAAGCCGGCTCACGGCGGTTCTGCGATGGGCGTGCACCGCGTCGACGACATCGACCATCTGGGCGAGGCGATCCTCGATGCGCTGTCCTACGACGATCACGTGGTGATCGAGCAGTGGATCGAAGGCGTTGAGCTGGCAGTTTCCGTTATTGGCACCGGCTGGGACGCGCATGCGCTGCCTCCGGTGGAAATCGTTCCCAAGCGTGGGCTCTACGACACCGCCGCCCGCATGGACGCGAGCTTGGTCGACTACTACGCGCCGGTGCGCAATGAGTCTTTGTCCTCAAACGAGGCCGATGCCCAGGCGATTCGCGCGGAGATCGAGCGTGCGGTCTTGGAAGTGTATCGCGCGTACGGCCTTCGCGACTTGGGCCGAATCGACTTGATCTGGGACGGCGCGCAGGCGCGCGTGATGGAGACGAACGTGTCCCCGGGCATGACGGAGACCTCGCTGTTCCCCGCGGCTTGCAAGGCGGGCGGCTTGAGCCTGTCAGCCGTACTGAACGAGCTGGTCAGCAACGCGAAAGAGCGCGGCGCCGTCTTCTGCTAGGCGAGCCGGTGGCAAGTTGATCGTTAGGGAAAGGCCCGTTCGCGGGCCTTTCTTGCGCTCGAGGGTCGCAGCTGTCTTCAACGAAACGGCAACCGAATAGTGGAGGGGTCGCGATTTTGGGCGGTGCTGCCCTGTGAGCACCTATAATGAGCGCATCGAGAAAACGTCTTGAAGGAGGCCGTTATGGGCAACAAACTCGGAGTTTTTCTGGCAGGCGGTCTTGTCGGTGCAGTCGCGGCGCTTCTGTGCGCACCGCGCACGGGCAGCGAGACTCGCAACATGGTTGCTGAGAAGGCGAATGCCGTGTGGGGCGAAGCTCAGGAGCTGGGAGCCCAAACCGCCTCCACCGCACAGCAGGTTGTGGAAGACGTCGCAGGTCCTGAGGCTGCTACGCGTACTCAGTCGTTCGCGCAGGACGCTGTCGCCAAGGGTCAGAACGTCGTTTCCGCCGTCGCCTCGAAGGGGCAGGAAATCTACGGCGCAGCCGCTTCCCGCGTGCAGGAGGCGAAAAGCGGTGTGAAGCCTGCTCCCGATGGCACCGATGACCTTCGCGAGAAGATCGAGGCCGCCCGTGCCCGCATCGCCGCGCAAGTCGCTAAGAACGCCGAGGAGTCTGCGGCTGCGGCCTCCGAAGAGATTCCGGTCGAGGTCGCTCAGGACGAGGCGCCGGCTGCGGGTGCTTCCGAAGGCGAACAGGCGTAACGAACAGCAGAACGACGCGCTCGCACCAAGAGCGCATGTGAAAGGGGCGCAATGCTCGTGTGCGGTTTCCACTGCATACAGCGCGCCCCTCTGATTTTCTGGGGACGAAATGGCAAGCAATCTCATCACAACCAAGGAACTCCACAACGTTCGCGTCATGGGCGGGAAGAACGCGACGAAGCGCATCGGCAAAGTGCGCGCGTTCGTTTACCATCCCAAGGAGCGCCGGTGCATCGGCATCATGGTCAAGCGCCCCGACTTGCTCTGGATGTTCCACCGCAAGGACCTGTTCGTCTCGCTTGACGGTTTTGAGTTCGAGGACGGGCGCGTCGTGCTCGCCGATGACGCGAAAACGCGTGACAAAGCGGCTTGCAAGGCGATCGACGTGCGTTTGGACGACTGCGTCATCTGGGGCGGAATGCCTGTGATCACCGAGTCGGGCGCGACGCTTGGCACCGTTGGTGTGGTGACGTTTAGCCTGGTGACAGGCAAGGTCGAGTCTTTCTTGGTCGATACGGGGGCGACGGCAAACGCGCTTTTGGGCACGCGCTCGGTCCCAGGCAATCTCGTGCTGGGATTTCGCCGCGGCATCGGTTGCGCGCTTGCGGGGGAATACGAGGGATCGGGCGAGAACCCTGTCCTCGGTGCCATTCTGGTGAAGGACGAGGCGGCCGAAATCGCGGTCGAAGGGGGCGCTGCCGAGAAGGCGGGTGCCGCCACCGCTGTCGCCATGGACAAGGCGCATACCGCGGTCGATAAGGTAAAACCCAAGGTCAACGAGGCTGCGCACGCTGCTGGCGACGCGGTGAACAAGGGAGCTTATGCGACCGGCAAGCAAATCGGCAAGGCGACGGGCATGTTCTCCGAGTTCAAGGAGGAGTACGACAAGGCGCGCGGCCCCAAGCCCGAGAAGAACCGCGCAACCGACGAGGAAGCCCTTGCCGTTGACGACGTTGAAGAGGACGCAACTGAGGTCGTCCCCGATGAGGTCCCGAAGAAGAAGCCGGCGAAGAAGGCCTCTCAGGATTCGGTGTCAGAGGGAATCGGGCGCGCGGTCGGCAGCCAGCTCAAGGCTGCCGGCGGCATGTTCTCGGCGTTCAAAGAAGAATTCGACAAAGCTCGTCGTGACGACTAGGTGAGACGCGTGCAAAGCAATGCAGAAAGCGATTCTGAAGTGAGCAATGGAAGCATCAGCCTGAAAAATCCGCAGGTGAAAGCCTCGTCGGGTGGAAAAGGAGCACAGGTGGAGACGCCGGCTCAGCCCGAGCGCGCAAGCGAGCACCGCGAGACGGTGAAAGAGCGTGCCCACGAACGTCGCGAGGCCGCGCGCGAGAAAGCGCAGGAGGTCACTACGGTTCGCGGTCGCGAGATGACGCGCGGCGATATCTTCAAGTTTGGCGGGCTTATCGCGTTTTTCGCATTGATGGTCATTGTTGTCATCCTGATCTGGCCTTACATCCATGAGGCGTTCGAGCCGGGCGGGCTCAGCCGCGTGATCGACGACGTGCGCAACGCGGGCCCCCTAGGGTTTCTCATCCTTTTGGCTATGCAGTTCATGCAAATCGTCGTGGCGTTCATTCCCGGTGAGGTCGTTCAGATGGCAGCGGGCATGATGTATGGCCCCTGGCTCGGTGCCGCGGTCGTCTTGCTCGGATGCATCATCTCGAGCGCGTTTGTGTTCGCAGTGGTTCATCGTCTGGGCGCGCCGTTCGTGCGGGATATGGTTCCCACGAAATACCTCGACAAATTCAACGCTTTCGAGGAAAGCGGCAAACTGTCCATCGTGGTGTTCATCTTGTTCTTGATTCCCGCGATGCCCAAAGACACGTTCACGTATCTGGTCCCGCTCACGAATATGCGCATGCGCGATTTCCTCGTTCTGTCGAACGTGGGCCGCATCCCGGGTATCGTCATCTCGACCTATGCGGCAAACGGCCTGGTGGACGGTAACATCACGCAAAGCATCATCATCTTTGCGGTCGTTGCGGTCATCGCAATCGTTGCGATTGTCTTCCGCGACAAGATTATGAACCTCTTCCATCACGATAAAGGCGAAAACGACCGATAACGTCGGTGCGGGCGGCAAGCGCGTGACGCCTGTGGACGCCGGTATTCCGCGAGGTGTCGGCTCGATAACGGACGCGTAACGCAATCGCGAGTTGCGTCTACCTGCGGCTATCATGAATTCGAGGACGCCGGTCGAAAGGTTTTCCCATGAGCGATTCCAACAACATGAACGATGAGATTGCCGCCGCCGAAGCGGCGTTGAAAGAAGCGCAGGAGCGCCTTCGCGTGGCGCGCGAGAAGCAGGCTCAAGGCGGCCAGCCCGAGGGATCAAGCGAAATCGGCGGGGCGGACCAGCCAGGCGGGGCAGGCCAGTCGAATCAGCAGGGCCACGATGCCTGGAGCCAGGCCTACCAGCAAGGCCACGATGCATGGAGCCAGTCTTCCCAACAGGCGAGCGACGTCTGGGGGCAAACCTACTGGCAAGCAAACGGTCAAGCCTATCAGCGGTCGCAAGGTCCCTGGCAAGCCAACCAGCAGTCGCAAGGTCCCTGGCAGGCGAACCAGGCGTACTCCCAGCCCTATGGACAGCCCTACCAGCAGCCCTACGCGCAGGCTGCCCCAAACACGAAAGACCATGTGGCGGCGGGGCTTTTGGCCATCTTCCTCGGCAGTCTCGGCATCCACAAGTTCTACCTGGGCTACAACACGCCGGGCTTCATCATGCTCGCCGTCACTATCGTGGGCAGCATTTTCTCTTTGGGGCTCGCGGGTCTTGCCATGGTGGTCATCTCCATCGTCGAAGGCGTGCTGTACCTCTCCAAATCGCAGACGGAATTCGAGCAAATCTACGTCTTCAATAAGAAGGAATGGTTCTAACGGCAGGCACCGGCTGCTTTTGCCTGCGTCGCATATCGCTTGCCGACGCGTGCGGTGCGCAGGCCTCCCTTTTGCTAGAATATCTTCCGTGCGTCGCCTGACGAATCGCCGATGTTTCGGCCGCGGCGCCTTATATCGCATCCTAAAAGGAGGATCAACATGCCGAAAATCACCCGTGATCAGGTTCGTGTTCCCGCAGACGTCATGCCCGAGTCCCGCGAGGAGTACATCGACAACTACCTGAAGGCCACGCGTGGAACCGGTCGGCTCATGCTCTTCGCATGCGACCAGAAGATCGAGCATTTAAACAAGGACTTCTACGGCGAGGGCATCGACCTGGCCGACGCCGAGCCCGAGCATCTCTTTGAGATCGGCCGTCAGGGCGTGTGCGGCGTCCTTGCTGGTCAACGCGGTCTCATCGCGCAATATGCCGCTGATTACCCCGAGATCAACTACCTCGTGAAGATGAACTCCAAGACCAACTTGGTGAAGACTTCGCAGGACGATCCCTACTCGCCCCAGCTCTACGATTTGGACGCCATCCTCGCCATGCGCGAAGCGGGCGTGAACATCGTCGGCCTGGGCTACACCATCTACCTGGGCAGCGAGTACGAGTCCACCATGATGGCCGAGGCTGGCGAGCTCATCGCGCAGGCGCACGCGAACGGCTTGCTCGTTGTGCTGTGGATCTACCCGCGCGGCAAGGCCGTCACCGCCGAGAAGGACCCCGACCTCATCGCGGGCGCTGCCGGTGTGGCGCTTTGCCTCGGCGCCGACTTCGTGAAGGTGAACCCGCCGAAGCCCGAGGGCGACGATACGCGCACTCCCGCCGAAGCCCTGAAGGTTGCCTCCATGGCCGCGGGTCGCACGGGCCTCGTGTGCGCAGGCGGCTCGACCGTCGACGCGAAGACGTTCCTGACGCAGCTCTACGACCAGATTCATGTGGGCGGCGCCTGCGGAAACGCGACGGGTCGCAACATCCATCAGCGTTCGCTCGACGAGGCAGTGCGCCTCACGAAGGCAATCAGCGCCATTACGCTGGCTGATTATTCAGTGGCTGACGCCCTCGCGGTGTTCAACGGCGAGAAGGATTTCAGCCTGTAGTCGACAGGCCGCGTCGGCACGCCGATGCGGGCGAGCCTGCTCGCCCGTTAAGGCTGCAGCTGGCACGCAGCAAGCACGATATGCAAGCGCTTGGGAGTGGATTTCACCCCAAGCGCTTTCTTTTTGGGAAAAATCTTTGTGCATTCGCAAAAAAATGCCGATTTTATGTTACCGAGTGGTTACCTAGGACATAAAATAAGCCGTTCGCATTGAGACGTGGGGTGCGACGATTGCGGAGCAGAAAGGTTTTCGGATTTCTTGAGCGTGGGTTCAGCAGTTCAACCAGATGCCAAAGGCACTGGCGAGCAGGTCGAACAGGCATGTTCGTCGGGCAACTTCGAAAGGGCGGTGGCCGAACATGTCGCCGCATCGGACGGAAAGCCAGCCCTTCGGTCTTCAGACGAGGCTTTGAAGGCACAGGACGAAAAGCAGCTGGTGCTGAAACGTATTCTCGCTGCACATGAAGCATTCTTCGATGTGCATCGGGATTACGAGTTCGCAGGGAGATCATTTCCCGGCTTTGCTGAATTTCATTCGTTTGGTGAGCAATATGTGCTGGTCAAACGCGCAAAGCTGTGGGAAGCAAACTCTCATGAGTATCTCTTTTTCACCTATGCGGAAACCTTTGACGAAGCCCAACTCGACAAATGGGTTCGGTTTATGAAGGAACGCGGCCTTGAGAAGGTTACGTCCGAGCCGAATCATATGTCGTCGGGGCTTGCCCTCGTAGTCATCGCCGATAATTGCACGGAAGGCGCGAAGCGCGCGGTCCGGAGGGTTCGGTTTCGAAAGAACTTCGCTCTCGGGTTTCGCGGTTGGGCGGATCTTCGCGTGATCGTAGCCGACCTTTCAACTCGTTGCGTCTATGCGAACGCTGCTGGGAAGCAGGTGGCTTCGACAATCGAGGCTAATCTGCGTCTGGCTTAAATACGCTTCAGACATACGTAAGGAACTTTCAATGAACGCATTGATTATCTTCCTTGTTGCTATGGTCATTCTGGTCATCGGCTATGTGTGCTACGGTGGCTGGCTTGCCAAGCAATGGGGAGTCGATCCAAAGCGCCCGACTCCGGCCCATGAGCTGGAAGACGGTGTGGATTACGTGCCGGCGCCGCCGTACGTGGTGCTCGGCCACCACTTCTCGTCGATTGCCGGCGCAGGCCCGATTAACGGCCCGATTCAGGCCGCCGTCTTCGGTTGGGTGCCTGTGCTTTTGTGGGTGCTCGTTGGCGGCATCTTCTTCGGCGCCATGCATGACTTCGGCGCCTTGTTCGCCTCGCTTCGTCATAAGGGCCAGACGCTTGCCGTCGTCGTCGCGGAGAACATCGACAATACGGCGAAGAAACTCTTCTGCATCTTCGCGTACTTGACGTTGCTGCTGGTCGTGGCTGCATTCGCCTCCATCGTTGCGAACACGTTCGTCGTTTCCGCCTCGGCGGCCCCGGCAACCAACCTCGCCAACGAGCAGACGGCCATGATCTCGGTCATCTTCATCGGTGTCGCCGTCGTCTACGGCTTCGTCACGCGCGGCCGCAACATTCCCGGCCCCGTGAACATTGTCTCTGCGATCATCCTGATTGTCATCATGGTTGCCATCGGATATAACTTGCCGCTTATGGGCATCGCGATCTCGCTCGACTATGACACGTGGATGATCATCCTCGGCGTGTACATCCTGGTCGCCTCCGTTGCCCCGGTGTGGATTCTCCTGCAGCCGCGCGACTACCTGTCGAGCTATCTGCTTTATGGCATGATCATTCTCGCTATCATCGGCATCGTGGGCGCAAGCATCATGGGCGCCGCGACCGACCTGCAGATTCCGGCGTTCACCGGCTTTGTCGCTTCCAATGCCGCATTCGACGCCTCCACCGGCCAGCAGCTCGTCGACGAGGCGGGCAAGACCATCACGAACAAGGCCGCTGCTTCCGGCTTTTTGTTCCCGGCGCTGTTCATCACCATCGCATGCGGCGCAATCTCCGGCTTCCATAGTCTCGTCGCTTCGGGCACCACATCCAAGCAGCTCGACAAGGAGGGCCAGGCGCAGCCGATCGGTTATGGCGGCATGCTCATCGAGTGCGTGCTCGCGGTGATCTCGCTATGTGCCGTCGGCTTCGTGTGGAGCAAGTACGCGGCTGGCGGATATGCGTCCCCGACGGCGGTCTTCGCGGACGGCCTTTCGCAGATGCTCGCCTGCATCCCCGGTCTCGCCGATGTGCAGGGGCTTGCATATGCGCTGCTCATCCTTGCTGTTTCCGCATTCTGTCTGACTTCGCTCGACACGGCGACGCGCCTTGCACGCTACATGTTCCAGGAGCTTTGGACGCCGGTCGACAAGAAGCCCGAGGAGCTTACGGGCGTGCACAAGTTCATGGCGAACCCCTACGTGGCGACGATCATCACCGTGGTCATCGGAATCATCCTGGGCATGACGGGCTACTCCATCATCTGGCCGCTGTTCGGTGCCGCGAACCAGTTGCTCGCCGCTCTTGCCCTGCTTGCTGTGTGCGCATGGCTCGGCAACGCCGGGCGCAACAACAAGATGTTCTTCGTACCGATGGCATTTATGTTGCTCGCTACGTTGACGTCGCTCGCTATCACCTTCTACCAGAAGGTCACCACCATCATGACGAGCGGCATCGCGCTCGCGCCGGTGCTGCAGGCGATTCTCGCCGTGCTGCTGTTCGTGCTGGCGATCGTGCTCGCTGTGAAGGGCGTGAAGACGATTGCCGCCACTGCGAAGAGGCAGAAGGCATCCTCCGCCGAATAGCTTGGTGGCCCATAGTTCTTTCCGCGAAGAGACGCGCCCCGCAAAGAAGGCGCGTCTCTTCTTTTTTTGCCGTGGGCGCGAGCTCGTGTTTTGCCCAGGCGACGGGCGCTTATGGGATGGCTCATCGTCCGCGTTCTGCTGACATCAGCAGCCGCTGCAGCTTCCGCACCCGCACGATTTCTTGGATGCTTCGGCTTTGCGAGCCTCCTCGTCGGCGGTCGCGAGTGCTTCTAGATCGATTGCCTGGAGACGTTTCTCCAGATCGGATTGACCGCTCGCGGCGAGAACATCCTTCCCATGTTCAGTGTAGGCGTCGCTTCCGAAACGGCTTGCAAACTGCGAGGTTCCCTCGCGTGCGGCGAACTCGGCGGCGAAGGCGACCATTTCCCGCCCATTCCCGAAAGTGCCCTCAATGAATCCGAACGCGCACTCGATTTCCCGTGCGCATGCCTCGGAGCGCTCTTTCATTTCTCTCACGCGAGCCGAATAGGCGCGCTCTATAACGGAGAATGCCGTTTCTCCGGAAAGCGCGCGCTCACCCCCGCATGCGCCTGCGAACTCGGAAAGCCATGTTGCGCCAAGGCGATAGGGCCGCAGCTTCTTTGCGGATGCCCCTGCTTTTTCATCAAGCGCGGCTCGCTGCATGAGCGCGCGGGATGTGCCCTCGAGTGCGTCCTGCGCGTTTTCGTCGCTCAGAATAGCGGGCTTTTCCTCCCTGATTGCGTCGCGCACCACGCGCACGACCTGCTCGGTCTCGACGACTGCTCCGGTGTGCGCGTCGAGCGCGTCGAGAATCAGACGTGCGAGCGCCAGCCTCTCGTCGAAGCGCGCCGCTCTCGCTCGCTCCCTTATCTCGTCGGGGGCGCTGCCTGCAAGAATCGCCGAAATCTGATAGTCGGAGCGATATTTCGTGAACAGCAGGTAGTATTGGGCGAATCGCTCGGCAATTGAGTCGTCTTGCAGGAACTGGTCGACGAGGATGCGGTCGACCGTCTTGCCCTTCATCTCGCGAAGCTTGATGATGCGCGACAGGTCGTCCCAACCGCGCGCAGTGACGAACGACTTGCCATCGGGCGTCGATTCGACGGAGTAGAAGTGGTCGGGCTTTACCTCGAGGTACGATAAAATCGCAGGATGAACACCTGTTTTGATAGCATAGGCGCGCCAGGCTTCAAGGTCGGGCTCGACGGCGATCTTGCGCAGTCGGTCGAGGGTCACCACGTCGAAATCGTACACCGACCGGTTGTACTCGGGCGGATTGCCCGCACACACCACAATCCATCCGTCGGGAATCTTATGTCGCCCAAAAGTCTTGAACTGCAGAAACTGCAGCATCGAGGGATAGAGCGTCTCCGACACGCAGTTGATCTCGTCAAGAAAAAGAATCCCCCGGTCATACCCCGTTTCCTCGCGGTAGTCGTAAATCGATGCGATGATTTCGCTCATCGTGTACTCGCTGACGTCGAACTCTTCGTCGCCGTAGCGCTTGTGCACGATGAAAGGCAGACCGAGCGCGCTTTGCCGCGTGTGGTGCGTCATGGAATACGACACAAGCCCGATGCCGAGCTCTCTTGCCACCTGTCCGACCACGGCTGTTTTCCCAATGCCGGGTGCGCCGAGGAGGAACAAGGGACGCTGCGCTTCGGGCGCGATGAGGTAGGCGCCGGTTTCATCGCGGGTGAGGTATCCCTCGACGGTTTCCTCGATTTGCTTTTTCGCTTCTGCGATGTTCATACAGGGAACTCCTTTCGGAATGGCCGCCCGGCGTCACGCGTCGCGGAGGGCGCCTAACTGTCGGTATCTTTGTCGAGCTACAGCTCGAATACGTCGTCTTCGTCCATGACCACCTTCATTGCCCAAGGCGGCACCTTCCTTTCTCGCGGCATGTCGTCCACGAACACGAACGCCGTCTCGTAGGCAGGTGGGGTTACGGGGTATTTCCCCAGGCCATCGGTGAAATAGATGAGCCCCTTCAGGTTCGCGAGCTCGCGTGTGCGAACAAGCTCGTCGACGTATTTGAACACGGGGCGGAAATCGGTGCCGCCGAAGCCGCGCGTGACGAATTCCTCGAAGGCGCGGTCGATATCGCGAATCGAGGTTATCTTCACATCGCGCGTGATATCGCAGTCGCATTGAATCACGTGGATGTTCACCTTATGTCCGAAGCCCTCGGAGTTCTTCAACACGTCGTAGGTCTTCTCAGCGAAGGTGCGCACGAGCTTTCCGGCGCATGACGCCGATGTGTCGATGGCGATGACGAAGTCGCGGATGCGATTCGACTCCTGGTATTCAAGCGGCTCGATGAGCGGCATGTTCTTGTATCGCGAAAGCCCGTACGTGTAGGAGATATAGTCGAACTCGTCGGGGCTTGTCTTCATTTCCTCCGACAGTGCGGAAAAGCGCTTAAGGAAGGTGCGGTAGTCGTATCGTTTGCGATTTGCGACGGTGAGGTTCACCTGGAAGGTTCCGACGTTGAGACCGATCTTGCCCGAGAACGCCTCCATGTCCATATCGATCTGCGAGCTGATATCCTGCCAGCTCATGTCCGAGAAATCGGAGTAGGATACGCCGTCCATCGATTCGAAGGTTGCCTCGGCTTCCTCGGAGGACTCCACGTCGACGATCGCATCGGGGTCCTCGATGTCTCCGAGCACCGCGTTGCTGCTCGACGATGGCGCCGCCATTCCGGGCATGTTGGCTCCGGGCGAGCGGCTCTTATCCTCGCTGTCCGCATCGTCGTCGGGCTTTCCGTTGAGCTTGTCGGTTCCGTCGGAAGGCATCAGGGCGAGCTTGTCGCCTGCGCTTTTCATCGAGGACCCGCGCTCGCTGGTTCGTGGCCACGCCTCGTGCCCGTCGCGTGCGAACACGTTTTCGAGCGAAGCGGCAAAAGAGCAGGAGAACGCGGGCGGGTCTTCCTCGCCGGTTCCGATAAGCGCGCGATAGATGCTCTGCGCGGTGAGGGTCGGGCAGTTCTCGCGGATTTTGCCAAGCATACGTTTTGCCGCGACGTCTTGCGCGCTCGGGAAGCCTGTTCCGAGCAGCTCGATCGCGGTCGCTTCGACCGATGCATCGCATGCGATGTCCCAAAGGGCGCGTTCGGGGTGCTTGTCGTCGAAGGGGTGGCGGAATACGCAGTGCATGATGGTGTGGAAGTATCCGCGCAATACCTCGTTGGGATTTTTTCGGTACAGGTCTATCACCCGCGCGGCGTCGAACCAGAGAAGGCGCCCGTCGGTTTCGAATGCGCTTTCCTGAAGGCGCGCCACAAGCGGCATGCGCCACAGTGCGATGTCCATAAAGGGAAGCTGCGCCATGAGGGAAACCCGCGCTCTCTCGATTGCCCCCTCCGCGATGCTTGCTGCTTCGGCGAGGACAGATCCGGCTGCCAGAGGTGCGCTAGATTCCGTAGTCGATGCACTGGCTGCCAAAACGTTTCTCCTTCCCGTCGATCACATGCTCGGCGGCGAGGGTGAACCCGAACCGGTTGAGCGCGCTTACGGCCTCGGGGGCGCGCTCGCCGTCGTGTGTTCCCGAATCCATAAGGTTGTCGAGCGTTTCCCAATCGTTGCGGGCACCGGCGTGAACGCAAAGGCTCACGAACGACTCGTCGACGACGCTGCGGAAGAGCGCCCTGTGCGCCTCATCGAGCATGATGGGCCTCGCGAGGCGCGCAGCCATGAGGCGCGTCTGCTCGAATTCGTCTTTGACCTGGGGAATCGATTCGTCGTAGGCGCAAACGAGCGCTTCGGGGCGAATGCGTCCACCGAAAAACGCTGCGTCGATGACGCGCTTGCGGACGGCGCCCGAAGGCAGCTCGAGCGAGATTTCCCGGGATGCGCCGCGCGGCGCCGAGAAGTCGATGGTGAGGCGGTCGCATGCGCGATTGGGAAGCGGCGGCGTCTTTTCAGGGAAGGAGACGTCCTCGAAGATGAGCAGATGCGCGATGCGATGGGTCCCTGCGAAGGTGCTCGGGGCAACCGATCGCACGCGCTTGCCGAGCACGACGCTGCCGGTCGATCCGGGGCAGAACACGGCATCGAGCTGACCGTCGGGCAGTTCGCGGCACAGCACGCCGCCGTGCATCCCGTAGGCACGGTTTCCTGCGGCGACCGATACCTCGCTGAGCGAAGATGCGTATGCCAGTCCCGCCGACCCAGGGAAGGACGGCCCGGTGCACAGGGCGTCGTCGCCGATGTTCACGCAAGAGGAGGGGATAGCCAGCCGCGAAAGAGACGTGTTCGAAAACGCTGAGTTTCCGATACTTGTCAGAGACTTCGGCAAGTCGAGGCGCTCGAGGCGCCGGCAGCCGCGAAACGTTCCCTCGCCAATGGATTCGAGGGCGCAGCCCAGCTTCGCCGCGCGAAGGCTCGTACAGCGTGCGAATGCCTCGGCGCCGAGGGACGTAAGCGAGTCGGGAAGGGAAATGTGCTCGAGGTCCACAAGATCGGAGAACGCGCCTGCGGCAATTGCGGTGACGGGAGCGCCGTCGATGGCCTCGGGGACGGCCAGGTCTTTCGATGAGGAGTCGGCAAAGAGGATGCACGCTTCCCCCCCCTTCGATGCGATAGCGGTATCTTGCCTGGTCGGTGCTGTATACGGAAGCTGCCTTAAGCGAAAGGTGCGAAGCCGGGTCGTCCATGTGTCGCAAGGGGGCATGCCGGGCGGAGCGGGGACTCGCGGAGTTGCGCGCCGCTCGGCGGCGGTATGCGGCAAGCGCAGTGTGCGAGTTCCCCGCCCTCCCACTGCGCGGCGAGACAGTGCGGGGGAGGAAAAGGCTGCTGCTCGCTCTTCCCGTCGGGGCGTTTGCGTCAATACTTGTTGACTCATCTCGGATTGCGCCTTTCGGTGGATTTTGTGCCGGCCTGCCAAGGTAAACAGCGCGAGCTCACTGCCGCGCGATGGCGGTGATGAGAAGTTCGCTCTATCTAACATGGTTGGCAGTATACCGCGAAAGTTGGATAGAAGTTAACCTAACCGAACAAAATTAGTGCAACAAGTTGCGAAGAACGTTCGACGACGTGCACGCTTGGGCTCGAGGTGTTCGGCCGTTTCAAGGGGAGTGGGGCTTGAAGGCATGAAAAAACCGCCTAATCGGCGGTTTGCTTGCGAGAAAACTGGTGCCCGAGGCGAGAGTCGAACTCGCACGTCGTGAGACAACGGTTTTTGAGACCGCCGCGTCTGCCATTCCGCCACTCGGGCACATCAGCCTTCACAGTATAACGGAAGCGCGCATACGCGTCTATGAAAAAATTGCTCCCGTCTGCTCCGCTCGACTTCATCTTCCTTTCGCGAATCGCGCGATTGCGGTCTGTTCGCGGGCTGTGCGCTGGGGTAAAGTTGGTGCGATAGCAACAAGACCAAGGAGGCTGCCTCGTGGAAGACGTTCTTGCGAGCGAGATCGATTCGTATCTCGAGAAGAATTGGGAAAGCATCGTCGCGGACATCGAGCGCGTCGTGCGCATCGAGAGTACAGAGGATTTGCCGGCGGCAAAACCCGGCGCACCGTTCGGCCCCGGTCCCCGAGCCGCTCTCACTGAGGCGCTCGACATTGCGCGCGGCATGGGCTTTGAGGTTCACGACGTCGACGGCTATGTAGGATACGCCGACCTGCCGGGCGAATCCGACACGCAGATCGGCATCATCGGGCATGTCGACGTGGTTCCCGCCGGCCCCGGCTGGACGGTCGAGCCGTTCGCCGTCACGCGCCGCGAGGGCTACCTCATGGGCCGTGGCGTCATCGACGACAAGGGTCCCATCGTAACGACGCTCCACGCGGTGAAGTTCTGGCTCGACAAGGGCGAGAAGCTGCCCTACACGATTCGAGTCATCTTCGGCGCGAACGAGGAAACGGGCATGCACGACGTCCCGTATTACCGCGAGCGCTTCGCCGACCCGGCGTTTCTCTTCACGCCCGACGCCGAGTTCCCGGTGAGCTACGGCGAGAAGGGCCTCTACGACGCCACGCTCACGAGCAAGCGCTTCGAGGACGGTGCGATCATCGACATCGAGGGCGGCGCCGCGCCGAACGCGGTCCCGGGCATTGCCCACGCGATCGTGCGCGCCGACGCATCGACGCTTCCCGCAGCCGAGGGCATCGTCGTCGCCGACGCGGGCGAGGGCACCGCGCGCATCGACGCACAGGGGAAGGCCGCCCATGCGAGCTTGCCCCACCTCGGTAAAAGTGCCATCGACCTGCTCGTCGCCTACCTTCTGGAAAATGACGTGTGCACGGCGGACGAGAAGGCGTTCTTCGAGCTGGTGCGCAAGCTCACGAGCGCGACCGATGGATCGAACCTCGGCATCAAGACAGCCGACGAGCACTTTGGGGAACTGACCGTCGTCGGCGGCACCATCTGCATGCAGGACGGGCGCGTGAAGCAGACGCTTGACAGCCGTTTCCCCACGTCGACCACGCCTGAGGAGCTCACGAGCACCCTTTCTGCACTCGCGAGCGAGGTGGGCGCCGACTGCGAGGTGACGCGCACGGTCGAGCCGTTTCTCATCGACCCTGAATCGGGTTACGTGCAGGCGCTTCTCTCCGCATACAATGAGGCCACGGGCGAGCACGCCAAGCCTTTCACGCAGGGCGGCGGCACGTATGCGCGCAAGTTCTCCTGCGCCGCGAGCTTCGGACCCGAGATGCCGTGGATCGAGATGCCCGAATGGGCGGGCGGCATGCATGGCCCGGACGAGACGGTGCCCGAGGAGCTGCTCAAAAAGGCGTTCAAGATCTACGCGCTCACTATCGCCCGTCTGATGGAGCTCGATCTGTAGGGGGTTTGGCGCGCCGGGTCGCCCTGCGATCGGCGCGCCGTTCGACGGTTGTACGGGGCATGGAGTCTGTCCGCGACGTGCCGCTCTTGAGAAAAAATTTCGGCGAGGCAGGAGGAAGGGTTCCTGCGATGGCCCTTGATGGGGCGGGGCTGGGTGATTTGATTTACCCGCGGGCGTCGCGGAGCGAGACGAATCACCCGACCCCTGTCTCACCCTCAACCGTCCCCATTGTGTTCTACGCTGTTTCGAAATGATGCCGCATAACGTACAAATTCGGGATGCTTTGATTTATAATCGACCGTTAGGAGTACGCTCTGCGAAAGGCGCAGAAGCGGCATCATCGAACACGAACTGGGAGGCTTATATGCTCAAAGCAATCATCGTCGACGACGAGGCCCCCGCGCGCTCCGAATTGAAATTCCTGCTCGACGAACTTGGCCAGACCGAGGTTGTTGCCGAGGCGGCTAGTGTGCGCGAGGCTATCGAAAAGCTCAAAGAGTACCCCTGCGATGTCATGTTCCTCGACGTGAACATGCCGGAAGCCACCGGCTTGCAACTGGCCGAGGCGCTGCAGCATCTGAAATTCCCGCCCGCGGTGGTGTTCGTCACCGCCTACAGTGAGCATGCGCTCGACGCGTTCAAGGTGAACGCCATCGATTACCTGGTGAAACCGGTCGAGACCGAGCGCCTCTCCCAGGCGCTTGCGCGCGTCCGCGAGCATGTTTCGCTGCATGTGCAGGCCCAGAAGTCCGAGCGCATTCCTGTGGAAAAGGGCGGCAAGAAGATCCTCATCGGCATCGATAAGATTCGCTTCGTCATGGCGCGCGACGATTACGCATACCTGCAAACCGACACGGACCGCTACTTCTCCACGGTGAGCTTGGCTCAGCTCGAGAAGCGTTTGGACGGCCACGGGTTCTTCCGTGTGCATCGCGGGTACCTGGTGAACCTTTCTATGGTTGAGGAAATCGAATCGGTCTCCGGCGGAACGTTGCTGCTCACGCTGAACGGCGTGGAAGAGAAGATCCCTGTAAGCCGCAGGCGCGTGAGCGCGCTGAAGAAGGCGTTGGGGCTGTAGGCGGTAGGGCTCCTGCAGCAGGTTCCTTGATTGAGTCAAAAGCGCTCGTCGCGTTCGCGGCGGGCGTTTTTTGCGCACGGTGGACGTGGCTGCGGGTGCGCATGCTCCAGAAAGCAAGTTACCGCGAGCTGGATAAGAATGGGACAGGGAAAGCGCGGACAAGAGCGCGTCCGCGCAATGTCGAGGGCGAAATCGCATACAGATGGCGATTCTCTCTGGGATTTCGACCCGTTCCCCCACTTGTCCACAACTCCATCACAGGGTTCGAGGATAATTTAAGCCGTGCGTGCCTTTGAGGGGGCCTACACGATACCGAAAGAAGGTTCACATGCTAACAAGCGACATGGAAAAGTTATACCCTTCTGCGAAAACGCTTGTGAAGGAATGCGTCGCCAGCCGCGTGCTGGCCAAGGACGCATCGCTTTATGATTTCTCCGACGGTGCGCGCGAAACCGCCGAGAACTTTATGGGCTGGGTCGATTTGGGCATGCGCCCGCAGTGTGACCTCGCGAAAGTTCAGCGCTTTGCCGACGATGTGGTGGCGAGCGGCATTAAGACCGTCGTCCTCATCGGCCAGGGCGGATCCACGCAAGCGCCCATGACCATCACAAAATACAACAAGTCCGACACGGTTCGGGCAAACCGCGTCTCGTTCAAGACGCTCGATTCCGATTCCCCCGTGCGCATGCGCGAGCTGCTCGCCGACTGCGATCCAGCGACGACGCTCGTTATCGTGTCCTCGAAGTCGGGCGGCACCATCGAGCCGCGCCTGCTCTCTTCCGCGCTGCGCGATGCCTTCGAGGCGCAGGCACCGGAAATCAACTTCGCGAACCACTTGGTCGCCATCACCGACCCTGGTTCGCAGCTCGAGCGCCAGGCGCACGAAGAGGGCTGGCTAGCCGTCTTCAACGGCGAGCCCACCGTCGGCGGGCGCTTCTCTGCGCTGTCGATCTTCGGCCTTCTGCCCGCAGCACTCGCTGGCATCGACCTGGAGCAGTTCATCGCCCACGCGAAGGACGCCGAAGAGCGCTGCAGCGAGGACTCCATTGACAACCCGGCGATCAATCTCGCCGCGTTCCTTTACGACAATTACCTCAAGGGGCGCAACAAGTTTTCGTTCCTCACGCCGAAGCGCGGGCGCGTCTTGGGCCTTTGGATTGAGCAGCTCGTTGCCGAATCGCTCGGCAAGGAGGGGCAGGGCATCCTGCCGAACATCGAGGTCGATTCGCTCCTGCTCGCGCGCGACGCGGGCGACCGCAGCGTCATCATGTACCAGACGAAGACCGACTTGTGGGACGAGCGCAAGAACTTCGAGATGAGCCTCGCCTATATCGACCCGGCAATTCCGCGCCTGAACTTCAAGATCGATTCCGCGCTCGAGCTTGCCGAGCACTTCGTGATGTGGGAATACGCCATCGCGATGTGCGGCTACCTCATGCGCGTGTGCCCCTTCGATCAGCCCGATGTCGCGTCGGCGAAGGCTGAGGTCCTGAAGATCCTCGCCGAGGGCCAGCCCGAGCCCGATTTCGTGCAGGACTTCATCGGCGATGTGCACATGGGCGAGGTCGAGGTGCGCTTGGCCCCGTGCTTTAAGGACTGCACCGACGTGCGAGCTGTCCTGCGGGCGCTGCTCGGCAGTATCCAGCCGGGCGATTTCTTCGCGCTGAACGCGTTTCTGCCGTTCACGGGCGAGGGGCGTCGCGAGGCGCTCGAGGACATCCGCCATGGGGTGGGCGAATCGCGCCACGTCGCGTCGTGTTTGGAAGTGGGCCCGCGCTATCTGCACTCCACCGGCCAGCTGCAAAAGGGCGGCCCGAACTGCGGCGTGTTCCTCATCTTGTCTGCCGACGAGCTGAAGGACATCCCGCTCAAACGCGAGACGGAAAGCCTGGGCGCGCTTGCAAAGGCGCAGGCGTCGGGAGATTTACTCACACTGGCGAGCCGCGGTCGACGGTGCGTGCACCTGCATCTCCCCGACAACTCGGGAGTGACGCTGCGCGCGCTCGCTGCCGTCATTCGCGAGATTCTGGCCGAGCTGTAGAGTCCTGCTGATTCGCGCCGCGTCCGTCGCAAGAGGGGCGCGGTTTTCAGTATTGTTAAGTTTTTTGAGGGTGAGAAGCATGATCGAGGCGCTCGATATTCATGTGGCGGGAATCGTCCAAGGGGTCGGGTTTCGTCCCTTTGTCTACCGAATGGCGAAGAAATACCTGATCAACGGATGGGTTTTGAACGCGGCGGACGGCGTGAACATCCATGCGGAAGGGGAGAGCCGCCTGCTCGACGAGTTCGTGATCGAGCTTTCCGAGAATGCGCCAGCGGCGGCCCAGGTGAAGGAAATCGAGCTTAAGGAAGTGCCCCTTCAGGACTTCGACTCGTTTGAGATTCGCTTCTCGGATGACGCCGCAGTGCAGGAGACCACGCTCGTGTCTGCCGACTTGGCCACGTGCGACGACTGCGCGGCGGAACTGTTCAACCCGAACGACCGCCGCTTCCGCTACCCTTTCATCAACTGTACCAATTGCGGGCCTCGCTTTACCATTATCGATGCGCTGCCCTACGATCGCGCGAGCACGTCTATGAAGGATTTCCCCATGTGCGAGCGCTGCGCTGCCGAATACGCCGACCCGCTCGACCGCCGCTTCCACGCGCAGCCGGACGCGTGCTTCGAGTGCGGCCCGCACCTTTCTTTGGCCTGGCGCCCCGACTGCGAGGCGACGCCAGGTGAGGATTTCCCGACGCGCGGGGCAGGGGACGTGTCCTCCGATGAGCTTCCCGATGGCTGGCGCATCGCCTGGGGAAAAACGCGCCAGATCTCGGATGCCCTCATCGCGCGGGCGGTCGAGCTGCTGTGCGCCGGGCAAGTCGTGGCCGTGAAGGGGCTCGGCGGGTTCCATCTGGTGTGCGACGCGCGCAATGCAGAGACAATCGCTCGGCTTCGCGAGGGAAAGCGCCGCGGCGGCAAGCCGTTCGCGGTCATGATGGCGAACGCCGAGGCGGCGCGCAACGTCTGCGAGGTGACGCCCGAGGAGGAGAAGGCGCTTTCCGATCCGGCGCGTCCGATCGTGCTGCTGAAGAAGCGTCAGGGCGTGGCGCTTGCTGCGGGCCTTGCCGACAAGCTGCCCGAGCTGGGCGTTATGCTCCCCGCCACCCCGGTGCAGCTCCTCTTGCTGCACGATTTCGCCCGCGCCCTCGAGCAGATGGGCGTTCCTGAACCTCCGATGCTTGTGATGACCTCGGGAAACATCCACGATGAGCCAATCGTCACCGACGATGCCGAGGCACGCGGGAAACTTGGCGGCATCGCGTGCGCCGTGTTGGGCAACGATCGCGCCATCCTCTCTCGCTACGACGATTCGGTGGTTCGCATCATCTCGGCGGGATCCGCGGGCGCTGCCGTGCAGATGATCCGCCGCGCTCGCGGTTTCGCGCCCGTGCCGCTGAAGCTGGCGCGGGCGAGCGCAAACCCGGAGGCTGCTGCAGTCCCCAAGGACGCCGCGGCCCCCGAGGCGATTGGCGCCGCCTGCCATGAGGACTCTCCCGAAACTGCAGGCCACGAAGCTGCTGCGGTCGCCCCGGTGCTCTTTGCGGCGGGCTCGGAGCAGAAAAGCACCTTCGCTTTCGTCCGCAGTTCGGAGGCGTTCGTCTCCCAGCATGTGGGCGATTTGGAAAACGCCGAGGCGTTCGACGCCTGGCTCGATGCGAAAAGCCGCTTCGAGAAGCTCTTCGAGCTGCGCGCGACGCGCCTTGCCTGCGATGCGCACCCTGAGTACCTCGCTTCGAAATGGGCATGTGAGCAGGCGAGAAAGCTCGATATCCCACTGGTTGAGGTGCAGCATCACCATGCGCACATCGCTTCGGTCATAGGCGAGAACGGCCTTTCGGGCGCAGTGTGCGGAATCGCCTTCGACGGAACGGGGTTCGGTGCGGACGGTTCTATCTGGGGCGGGGAAGTGCTGCTTGCAAACGCGCAGGCCTATGAGCGGTTCGCGAACTTCGCTTATGTCCCCATGCCGGGTGGCGCTGCCTGTGTGAAGAATCCCTTGCGCATGGCGTACGGCGTCCTGTGGGAGTTCGATTTGCTCGAGCACCCGGCGGCAAAGCGGGTACTCGGCGCGCTCGGCGAGCAGGCTGACCTTTGCGACCAGATGATCGAGCGCGGCCTAAACACGCCGATGACCTCGTCGGTCGGTCGTCTTTTTGACGCGGCGAGCGCCATCTTGGGGATATGCGAGCATCCGACCTACGAAAGCGAGGCGGCGGTTCTCTTGGAGGCTGCCCTGGGGCCGGTCGCATCTCCCGATGGCGGTTCGACCGACGAGGCGGGCGTCAACAGCCGCTATTCGGTCGCCATCACGAAGAACACCGCGACGCCGAAGTCGACCGCCCAAGATACGTCGGTCCTGCTCTTCGACGCGGCGCCCACCTTCAAGGCGCTTCTCGATGACATGCAGGCGAGCATCCCCGCAGCGACCATCGCCCGTCGCTTCCACAGTGCTTTTGTGGAAGCCATCGTGAACGCGGCGAAGCTTGCGTACAGCGTTTACGGCGTGTCCACGGTGGTGCTCTCGGGCGGTGTGTTCATGAACCGCTTCATAATCGAGCATGCGCTCGCGGCTTTGCAAGATGAGGGCTTCACAGTTGCCGTCAATCGCGAGTTGCCGCCCAACGACGGATGTATCTCCTATGGCCAGGCTGTGATAGCATGTGCCCAAGACGAGATAACTCGCAACGAGTAAAAGGACTGAGAGCCTATGTGTTTGGCAATACCCGCGTTGATCACGGAAAAGAAATCGGACAATCTGGCGACGGCCGAGATTCTCGGCGTCACGCGTGAGGTTGCGCTTGACCTCACCCCGCAGGCAAACGTCGGCGACTACGTGTTGGTGCACGCCGGCTTCGCCATCGAAGTCGTCGATGCCGATTATGCAAAAGAGACAATTGAACTGGTTAAACAGCTTGAGGATGTTGCCGTATGAGCGCCTTGGAGGATGCGGCCGACATCGACTTCTCGGCCTTTAAGGATCCGAAGCTCGCGCGCGGCCTCATTGAGACCATCCACCGCCTTGCGCCCGAGCACGCGACGCTCATGGAGGTGTGCGGCACGCATACCGTGGCCATCGCTCGCAACGGAATCCGTGATTTGATGCCCGAGGGGCTGCGCTTGGCGTCGGGTCCCGGGTGTCCCGTTTGTGTCACGTGCAACCGCGACATCGACACGGTGATCGCGCTTGCGCGCATCCCGAACGTCACCATCACCACCTTCGGCGACATGACGCGCGTTCCCGGGTCCACCTCAAGCCTGCTTGCGGAACAGGCCGCGGGCCGCTCGGTCGAGATCGTCTACTCGCCCCTCGATGCGCTCACCTTCGCCAAGGCTCATCCCGAACGGGAGGTCGTTTTCGTGGGCGTTGGCTTCGAGACGACGACGCCGCTTGTGGCCATGGCCATCAAGCGCGCAAGGGCCATGGGGCTTTCCAACTTCACCGTGTTCGCGGCGCACAAGAACATGCCCGGCGCGTTGGAGCTGCTCGTGGGCGACCCCACGCTCGAGCTCGACGCGCTCATCCTCCCCGGTCATGTGAGCACCATCATCGGCGCCGAGCCGTACCGCTTCCTGGCGGAGAAATACGGTATTCCCGGCGTGATCACGGGATTTGAGCCGGTCGACGTGCTGCAGGGCATCGCCATGCTCGTGCGACAGCTGCACGAGGGTCGTGCCGAAATCGAGATTGCGTACGCGCGCGGCGTCATGCCTGAGGGAAATCCCGTGGCTCTCGCCGCGATCGACGAGGTGTTCGAAACCTGCACGGCCACGTGGCGCGGCTTGGGCGACATCCCCGGCTCGGGGTATCGCATTCGCGATGAGTTCGCCAACTTCGACGCGGTTCGTCGCTTCGAGCCCGACGTGGAGCCGACGCGCGACCCGAAGGGATGCCGCTGCGGCGACGTGCTGCGGGCCCGCATAGCTCCCAACGAGTGCCCGCTGTTCCGTACGGTCTGCACGCCGGAGAACCCGGTGGGGCCTTGCATGGTGTCGAGCGAAGGCAGCTGCGCGGCGTACTATCGGTATTACTAAAGTTAACTGAGGCTAAGACCTTCTCCGTTTCCGACTTCACTGTGGTACCATGGGGAAGGCGCTGATTGGAGGATGAGAATGGAAAAAGTCTCCATGTCGCATGAGGATTATCTTGAGGCTATCGTCATGCTGGGTGGAACGACCGAGAATCCTGTTCGCTCGGTCGATATCGCGAACAAACTGGGGGTTTCCAAGGCCTCTGTCAACAAGGCGATGAACGCCCTGAAGGAAAAGGGTTTCGCCGATCAACCCTATTATGGCGATGTCACGCTGACCGAAGACGGATATCGCTACGGCGCGGCGGTGCTCGAGCGCCACGAGCTTCTGCGCAAGTTCCTCACCAAGGTTTTGGGCATTCCCGAGGACACGGCCGAAGAGGAAGCGTGTCTGATGGAACATGCCATCAGCGACGAGTCCTTCAAGAAATGGAATTCTTATATCAAGCAGCTTGACCTTTAAGGGCCCTATCGCCACTGCCCGTTTTTCCTAGATACGAATCTGGGCTGTTCAGCGGGTCGAGGGCGAGGGAAAACACTGCAAAGCGCCGGCCGTTTTCCCACGTGCCGGCGCTTTGCTTGTGTGGTATCCTGCGAAGAGCTTCTTGCATTACACACACTCTTATCAAACCACGATGCACTAAGGGGCCATTCGTTGACACAGCAGGCGAAAATCCTTTCGTTTGACAAGGCGCGGCGCGCACAAGGCGACCGCTCGCACTCACTCGATTCCTCTCGATATGCAACGCGCGATGCGCGCTCTTCCCGAACGGGATATTCCTCCCGCGAGCACTCGGGGGCATATGCGGCTGCCCGTACGCGTCGGGACTCCGACTATGCCGCTCGCGCAGCGGAGCGCTTGCGCTATTCCGAAGACGACGTTCGCGACGTCCGCTCGCGCTATGCGGGCGAAGGGACTCGCAACGTCCGCTCGCGCTCGCGCGATTCGCGACGCTCCGCTTCCGATAGGGGGCCCATCGGCGGGCGCGCATATTCCGCGCAATCCCGAGACGCTTATGCGGACAGCCGTCTTGCCTGGGACGATTCCCTTGACGAGGAAGGCGTCGAGCAAGAGGAGCTCGAGCCCGAAACGCTTTCCCGCTTCGAGAAGCTCAAGCGCAAGCACGCGAAAGACAAGGCTGATCGCAAGTTCGCGCGCCAGTACGGCGGCAGCGGCGACGCTGCGTCTGGAGAAGGCGGTTCGCGTGCGGCGGTGTACAAGGGGGAAATGGGCTCGGCGCATCGCCGTTCCTCCCGCATGCAGAACGAGGAATCATCGTCCGCATCGCGACGCACCCGCGGCGGTGATTCTCAAAAACCCGCAGCGCGCCTCGTGAGGAAGCCTTGGTTCATCGCAGCCGCGGTCACGGCGTTTTGCCTGGTGTTCACCGTGTCGTTCCTCTACCCCTCTGCGGCGCAGCTCTACCATTCCGTGCGCGAGCGCGACCAGCTTCAGGCGGAATACGCTGCTATCGAGCAGCGCAACGACTCGATCCAGGCATCGGTTGACGCGCTTTCGACCGATGCGGGCGTGGAAGATCGCGCCCATCAGGAGTTTGGCTGGGTCTCGAAAGGCGAGAACGCCGTTACTGTATACGGCCTTGACCTCGATAGCGACTCGACGTTCACGGCGAGCATCGTGCCCGGCAGCATTCCCGCTCCCGAGACGTGGTATTCCAAGCTGCTCGACCCGATCTTCGGGGAGAAGTAATGCGCTGCGGGAGGTATGCCGCGATCGACATCGGGACGGTGACGTGCCGCATGCTCGTCGTTGACGTTGGCGAGTCGGGACTCCATGAGCTTACGCGGGAATATGCCATCACCAATCTTGGCGAAGGCGTGGACGCAACGGGCGAGCTCAAGCCCGAAGCGATGGAGCGCGTCGTCCGCGCCATCGACGGGTTTCTCGCGGTGCGTGATTCTCTCTCAACGCCCGACCATCCGGTAATCCGTACCGTTGCGGTGGCGACTTCGGCCGCCCGCGATGCGCGTAATGCCGCCGACTTCGCGGCACGCTTGCGCGAACGGGGCATCGAGCTTTCCGTTATCCCCGGGGCCCGCGAGGCCGCGCTGTCGTTCTCGGGCGCCTCGATCGACTTTTTGCGCGAGCGCCTCATGGTGGTCGACGTGGGCGGCGGCTCGACCGAGGTCGTTATGGGAATGGGGGGCGTCGAGCCTGTCTGCGCGCACTCTTTCAACGTGGGGTGTCGCCGCGTGACCGAGAAGTTCCTGGCAAGCGATCCGCCTGCGCCCGAAGAGCTTGCCCGGGCGCGTGCGTGGATTCACGAGAAAATGGCCTCTTGGTTTGCCGAGCAGTCGAAAGAAGCGGCGGATCTCGAGCGCGTCGTTGCGGTTGCGGGAACGGCCACGACCGTCGTCAGCATTCGCGATCGTATGGAGGCCTACGATTCCTCACGCGTCCATAAGGCGCGGGTTTCTCGGCAGGATCTGCTCGAGGTGTACGAGCGCTTGGCCGCCTTGCCGCTTTCTGAGCGAAAACAGGTGGTGGGGCTCGACCCCAAGCGCGCGCCGGTGATGGTTGCGGGGCTTCTCATCCTGCTCGAAGTGCTCGATTTTGCCGGCGTTGATGCGTTTACGGTGAGCGAAACGGACATTCTGCATGGTATTACGCTCGCAGTCTCGCATGAGGTCTGCGAAAAATCGTGCTTGTGATAGGATTTGCACGAGCAAATCATGGGGGCGTGGCGGAATTGGCATACGCAGCGGACTTAAAATCCGCCGCCGCAAGGCTTGTGGGTTCGAGTCCCACCGCCCCTACCAGATTCTTGCTTCTGGAAACGTTCGATCTATGAAGACAGGCGATTTACCGACCGCATGGAAACCATCAACGACATCATCGCATTGACCGAGCAGCCCCCCACCTCTTTCGAGGAGTACCTGAGCTGTTACGCGTCCAAAATTGGGGACATCCTCAACGCCTTCATTCCGTCGGGCTCGCATCCCGATATGGATCGCTATCTCTACGATCCCCTGAAGCGCTATAGCGAAAACGGCGGCAAGCGCCACCGTCCGCTCATCTGCTTCGCGGCATGCCGCGCGGTTGGCGGGAACATGGAGCTCGCTACGAGCGCTGCGGCGGCTATTGAACACTTCCACACGGCGGCACTCATTCACGATGACATCGCCGACGAGGCCGAGTTGCGCCGTGGCGAGCCCTGCCTGCACCTTACCGAGGGCATAGGGCTTGCCATCAATATGGGAGACCTTGCGCTGTCCCTGGTCAACGGTACGGTAATCAACGACCCGCTGTTGAGCGACGCGGTGAAGGTGCGCGTGGTCAGCGAGCTGATCGAAATGACGCGCCGCACGATCGAGGGCCAGGCGCTCGATATCGGATGGGCGCGCGACGGTCGCTACGACATCACGCCCGAGGACTACCTGGTCATGGCGACGCATAAGACCGCGCACTATTCGGGCGCGGTGCCCTTAGCGATCGGCGCCATCGTGGGCGGCGGCACCGAGCAGCAAATCGAGGCGCTGCGCTCTTACGGCCTCGACACGGGGCTCGCTTTCCAGATTCAAGACGATTTGCTGAACCTTATCGGCAGCGAGGAATCCACCAAGAAGGATTTCCGCAGCGACATCACCGAGGGCAAGCGCACGCTCATGGTCGTCCATGCGCTGCAGAACTCCCCGAAGCGCGAGCGCCTGATCGAGATCCTCTCCTCGAAGGAGAAGGATTCTGCCGTTCTCGCCGAGGCGGTCGATATTATGGTCGAGTCCGGATCCATCGAGTATGCGCGCACCTACGCGGAAAACCTTACGAGCATCGCCAAGAATCGCCTGGTCGACCTTGTCGAGCCGTCCGATTCGCTGAAGCTGCTCATCTCCATGGCTGATTGGTTCGTCAACAGATTGAAGTAGGCGGTTCTCATGGATAGGATCAAACGAAACGACAAAGGGCCGGCGGTCGAGGACGTGCAGCAGCGCCTCGTCGCTGCCGATTGCCTTGAGGAAGGCGCCGTGAGCGGCGTCTTCGACGACGCGACGGTTGCCGCGGTGCGCGCCTTCTGCGTGAAGTCGGGCCTTCCTGCGGCCGAAGAGGTCGACGAGAAGGTGTGGTCGGCGCTCGTCGACGCGACATTCTCTCTGGGCGATCGCACGCTCTACCTGCGCATGCCGTACTTTCACGGTCGCGACGTGCGCGAACTTCAGCAGGTGCTTTCCGCGCTGGGATTCGCTTGCGGCGTGATCGACGGCATCTTCGGCGCCCATACCGAAGACGCTCTGCGCAAGTTCCAGCTCAACCTGGGCCTTCCTTCCGACGGCATCGCGGGCGCGTACACGTATGCCGCGATCCAGAACCTGCACCATTCATGGGTTGGCAAGGCGGCCATCCATGAAATCGTGCATCTCGGATTCGCGCGTGCGGCGGGAGTGCTCGAGCGGAACGCGCTGTGCCTGTTTGGCACCGAGGAGTTCGCCCGCAGCGTTGCGTCGCGCATGTCGAACCTCTCGCTTGCTACGAACCCGCAGTCGAAGATTCTCTCCGCGGACTCGCTTCTTGTTGCGCCTGACGAATCGATGCTGCTGGTACACATCGTGCTTCCCGAGGAGGAGGCCGTGCGGAAGATACCGCGTGTGAGCTACGAGGACGAGGCCACGCTGCCGCTTCGCTTGGAGCAGGCCATCGCCGCAGCTCGCAAGGCGACTCCGCGCCGCATCGCCATCGAGCTTCCCGGCCGCGTATGGGAAGACGCGGGCGAGGGCCGCAGCGCCCAGCATTTCGCGATTACCTTGCTCGACGCTTTGTGCACCGCGCTTTCCCAAAGCGAGCGCTCCGCCTAAGCATCGCTTGCAGCGCGTCTGCGGGAGGGGCCGTGGCGCCCCGCACGGGTTTTCGTGAAATAATCGAAGAAGCTGAACGAGAGCCGCCCGAGCGCGGCTTTCGTGCTATATGGGCGCGCTGTATGCAAGGCGTGCGACACCCTTGGTGAGTCGTGAACTCAAGCCGCTTTCACCTGGGGCTTCAACTAAAACCTAAAATCTACCGTATTTTAGGGGATTTCTCTTGTCATGTCGACGTTCGACATGACATAATGCCTGACAGTTGTGTAGGTACTGGGAACTCTTGCTACGAGGGCATCGGCAAACAAGGAGCGTTGCTTTTTGGCGCACCCGACGCTTCTCGTCGCAAGCGCCTAGGAGCGAAGTGCTGCTCGATTGGTCTAGCTCGAGCCGGCGACTCTCTTGACGTTTGCCCTTCGCTTTCTTGGTGGGCAGCAGAAGAAAAGGGGCACTATGGTTTCAAAGGAAGAAGCGCCCGCGGAGGAGCAGCGCGAGCATCTCACCCCAATGCAGGAGCGTTTGCTCGGCTATATCGCCTTTCGAACCATCGGTCGAGATGGGACGAGCGAATCGAAGCGCCAGCTTGCTGAGCATCTTCGCAGTAGCACGAAGACGGTTGACCGTGCGATCACCCGCCTGAGCAACGAGGGCTACATCGAGGTGGAGGAGAACCTTCTTCCCGATGGTCGACAAGGTCCGAATACGTACCGATTGAGCAGGTAATTCGGCACTTCGCTTTCGTCCTTGCCGCAGGATGCTGCTGCGGAGGAGCGACTGTGCCGGAAACGATAGATGGGCGGCTCAGCCATTCGCTCTTCGCCATACGCCATACGTCATACGCCTTCCCGGGTCTCGATTTCTCGCGACGCATTCCCCGTCGTGCGGCATTTTGCATCTTACGTGCGGATGAACTTCGTGACCTGGCGGGAGTGCTACAATGTGCGGGTTTTACAGACGGTTCAACTGCACGAAAGAGGGAGTCAACATGGCACGTCCCATGACCATGGCGGAAAAGATACTGGCCGCCCATGCGCATCTCGATGAAGTGGAGCCGGGGCAGCTGATCGAATGCGATCTCGACCTCGTGCTTTCCAACGACATCACGTCGCCCATCGCGATCAAGAACTTCAAGAAGATCGGTGTCGAGAAGGTGTTCGATCCGACTAAGATCGCCCTGGTGCCCGACCACTACGTTCCCAACAAGGACATCAAAAGCGCCGAGCAGGCCAAGCAGGTGCGCGAATTCGCCCGTGAGCAGGGCATCACGCACTATTACGAAGTCGGTTGCATGGGTGTTGAGCACGCGCTTCTGCCCGAGCAGGGCGTCGTGGGCGCGGGCGACCTCATCATCGGCGCCGACTCCCACACCTGCACCTACGGTGCGCTGGGCGCGTTCTCCACGGGCGTGGGCTCCACTGATGCTGCGGTCGGCTATGCCACCGGCAAGGCGTGGTTCAAGGTGCCCGAGACGCTGCTCTTCAAGATCGACGGCGAGCTTAACCCGGGCGTCACCGGCAAGGACATCATCCTCTACATCATCGGCATGATCGGCGTCGACGGCGCGCTGTACAAGGCGATGGAGTTCGCGGGCAGCGCCATCCGCGGTTTGTCGATGGATCAGCGCCTCTCCATTTCCAACATGGCGATTGAAGCTGGCGGCAAGGCGGGCCTTATCGAGGTCGACGACATCACGCGCGCCTACATGGACGGCCGCACTGAGCGCCCCTACACCGAGTATCATTCCGACCCCGACGCGAAGTACGCGAAGGTGTACGAGATCAAGGCGTCCGATATTCCGCCGACGGTCGCGTTCCCGCATCTGCCATCGAACACGCGCCCGGTTGCTAAGGCTCGCGACGTGAAGATCGACCAGTCCGTCATCGGCAGCTGCACGAACGGCCGCCTGGAAGACATGCGCCAGGCCGCGGCTGTCCTCAAGGGTCGCAAGGTTCACCCCGACGTGCGCTGCATCGTGATTCCCGCCACGCAGCAGGTGTACAAGCAGTGCATCGCCGAGGGATTGATGGACATCTTCCTCGACGCCAACTGCGCGGTGTCAACGCCGACGTGCGGCCCGTGCCTGGGTGGTTATATGGGCATCCTCGCCGCAGGTGAGCGCTCGATTTCCACAAGCAACCGCAACTTCGTCGGCCGCATGGGCGACCCGACGAGCGAGGTGTACCTCTCCTCGCCGGCTGTTGCCGCAGCAAGCGCCGTTCTGGGCCACATCGGTCTGCCGGAAGATTTGGACTAACGGGAAGGGAAGGTTCCACTCATGCATTTCAAGGGTACCGCGCATCGTTACGGGCGCGACATCGACACCGACGTCATCATTCCGGCCCGCTACCTGAATTCCTCTGAGCCTGAGTGGCTCGCGCAGCATTGCCTGGAAGACCTTGACGCCGACTTCGTGAAGAAGGTTAAGAAGGGCGACATTATTGTTGCCGAGGAGAACTTCGGCTGCGGCAGCTCGCGCGAGCATGCGCCGATCGCCATCAAGGCGGCGGGTGTGGATGTGGTTATCGCGAAGAGCTTCGCGCGCATCTTCTACCGCAACTCGATCAACACCGGCCTCGCCATCATGGAATGCCCCGAGGCCGTTGACGCTATCAAGCAGGGCGACGTCGTGGATGTCGACGCCGATGCGGGCGTCATCGCGAACACCACGACGGGCGAGACTTTCAAGGCGCAGCCGTTCCCGCCGTTCATCCGCGAGATCATCGAGGAAGGCGGCCTTATCAACCGTACGAAGAAGGTGCTGGGGAAGTAAAGCAGAAAGCCGATGCCGAGGAGGTGGCACAGGGCGTCGACACCTCTAATCTTGAAGCCGCCCAGAAGAAGTACGACGAGCTGAAGCAGCCCTACGACAAGCTCGTCGAGCAGCGCGGCGCTATTCGGGACGAGCAGCAGCGCCTCTATGAAGAAACGCTGCGGACTGCGGAGACCATAATACAATGGCGCGCATATCGCCTCGTAAAAGGCGAGAAGGGCGTCGGATTCCCCAGTTGAAACGTCGCAGCTCTCGATAATGCGCGATCCGCGCCGCTCGGCGGCACGCCACATGTAATACCCGACGAGTTGGATCATGTATGGATGCCCGCCCGCCTTCCGCGCAGCGTCGAGCGCTATCTCTTCAGGGATTTCCTTCCCAGACTTCGAGACGACACTTGCATACGCATCTGTACCAAATTATACCAACTGGGCGACCACGATCACCCGGACTATGGGCTGTCCTGTCGGCAGACATCGGGCTTCGGCGCGATGGTGTCGTTCAAGGTCGACACGCACGAGCGCGCGCTGGCGGTGCTCGAGCGCGTGCGGCTCGTTCTCTTCGCAGAGAGCCTTGGCGGCACGGAGAGCCTCGTGACGTACCCGCTTGTGCAGACTCATGGCTCGATTCAGGGGCTGATGCTCGACAAGCTGGGAATCGATGAGCGCCTGTTGCGCCTTTCGGTCGGCCTCGAAAACGCGGAGGACCTTATCGCCGACTTGGAGCAGGCAATAGGGTAACCTTATCGAGGGAGGATAAATCACCAAGGTTGCGTGTTTTGCCCGGGACGGGTGCGCCCAGGTGCGGCCTTGTGTGCGACAGTGAATGGAGCATTCGCATGACGAAATACGATTTCGAGACGATTATCGAGCGCCGTGGCACGGGCAGCTTGAAGTGGGACGCGTGGAGCCGCCGCGGTCACGCCGCCGATGAGTTGCCGCTTTGGGTCGCCGACATGGACTTCAAGACCGTGCCCGCCGCGATCGAGGCATTGACGGAGCGCGTGACTCACGGCGTGTTCGGCTACTCGATGGCGCCCGACGGATACTATGAGGCGGTGCAAGGGTGGTTCGAGCGCCGTCACGGCTGGCGCCCGGAGCGCGAGTGGTTCGTCATGACCCCCGGCGTGGTGTTTGCCCTGGCCATGGCCGTGACCTCGTTCACGCAGCCGGGCGATGCCGTGATCATTCAGCCGCCCGTGTACTACCCGTTTCGCATGATGATCGAGGACAACGGTCGCAAGATGGTCACAAGCCCGCTGCTCTACGACGGCGGACGCTACACCATGGACTACGAGGGCTTCGAGCGCGAGCTGGAGAAAACGGGCGCGAAGCTGTTCATCCTGTGCAACCCGCACAATCCCGTGGGGCGCGCGTGGACCGAAGACGAGCTGCGGCGCATCGGCGACATCTGCCTGCGCCACAACGTCGTGGTGGTCGCCGACGAGATCCACGCCGACTTCGCGCGCGCGGGCCACGTGCATGTGCCGTACGCCTCGCTCGGCGAGCGCTACGCCAAAAGCGCCGTCGTCTGCACGGCGCCGAGCAAGACGTTCAACCTGGCAGGGCTGCAGCTGTCAAACATCTTCATCCCGAACCCCGATCTGCGCGCCGCGTTCAGGCGCACGCTCGACCGCACGGGCTACGACGAGCCGAGCGTGTTCGGCGTCGTGGCCACACAGGCGTGCTACGAGCAGGGCGGGGAATGGCTCGACGAGCTCAAGGGCGTGCTCGATGAGAATTACGCCGTGCTCGAAGCGGCGGTTTCACGCATGCCGGGCGTGAATCTCGTGCCGCTCGAAAGCACGTACCTGCCATGGCTCGACTGTCGCGGCCTGGGGCTTAACGACGCCGAGCTCAAGCGCCTGGTGGAAAAAGAGGCGAAGCTCTGGCTCGACATGGGGACGATGTTCGGCCCCGAGGGCGCAGGCTTCGTTCGCGTGAACCTTGCAAGCCCGAAGGCCATGATCGAGGACGCCTGCGGCCGACTCGAGCGAGCGGTGACGGCTCTGGGGGAATAGTCACCATTGTTGTAGGGAAAAATGCCACGAGGTTTAAATGAGGAGTCGCCGGTCTTGGAATCGGCTCTCCCGCCTTAGTCCTCGCGGCTACGCAAAGGGGGCGACCGGGCCATCGTTTTCCCTGGTCGCCCCATCCTTGCAAGTGTTTGCTGCCCGACGACTTACTTTCCGAATATCTTCGAGAAGAACCCTTGCTTTTTAACCTTCTCCTCTCGCAAGATTCCTTCGCGTTTTGCTGCGGCTTGAGGGGCGCCGCTCTCGTTTCCGCCGATGCGGACGATTTCATGTAGGAAAGGCGACTTCACGTAGCGAATCTCGATGGGCGTCGCGTGCACGGTGCTCTCGCCCGAGAGGTGCAGGTTCGAGCTGAGCGGAGCAACGACATGGGTCTCGCGCGTTTCGCTGAACACCACGGCGGCGGCGCGTCCCGTCTGGCCGTTCACGGCGATGCGCACCTGCTCGCCCTCGCGTCCGTCCGAAGCGGGCCGATCGAAGTAGTAAATTGGCACGAGCATGAGTCCGGAGGTGTGCTTCCTTACGTTATATGTCCAGGTGCGCAGGCTCTTCTTGCTCAGGCCGAGCGCTTCTTCGGCGTCGTTTTTCGCAATCTTGAGCGCCAGGTTGTCGATGATGACGCTGTCCTTCGCGAAAGCCTCCACGGCTGCTACGCGGAAATTTCCTTCTTGCATGGCGGGGTCGAAGGGGGCAACCTCGGAGAAATCCCACGGTTCCAAAAGGTTCATGAGCGATAGGTCGAACATGCGCGTCTTGGGGTAGATCCAGTCGAGCACCTCGAAGAGCACGAGCGTCTCCTTCTGGAGCTTCTTGCCGGGGTAAGACGCGATTATGCGCAGGTCAGCGAGCGATACCGCGGCATATGCGAGAACCATCTGGTTGTCGATGGCATCCTCGACACTGTGTCCCGCGAAGAGGTCGGGGTGCTGCCGCACGAGCTCGCGGGCGTTTGCACGCGCCTGCTGCTCGGATATGCGGCAGGGAAGCGCCTGGTCGGGGATGTATTCCGAGCCCGTCCCGATGGACAGGTACTTGCTGAAGGTGCCGGGTTGCAGCAGGTCGGTGGCGCCGATTTTGTTCCCGCACGACGGGCATTCGAACACGCTCTGGGTCGACTCGCCCTCGAACGCCGCGCCGCAAAACGGGCAGGGGATGCTCACGGTCGTCGCGCGCTCGAACTCGCCTGCGGTGGCGGGGTCCTCGTTCAAGATCCACTCGGCGAGGGACATGTTGCGCCAGTAGGGCTTGAAGAAGTACCAGTCGGATTCCTTCGGGGGCTCGAGACGCGAAACTTGGGGTAGCTTGATCAGGCCGTTTACCATTTGAAGGGGTTGATGGCGGAACTTCACGATGGAATCTTGCCCCGTCGCGCCTTCTCCCCAAGGCTCGCTTGTCCCGCAATACGCGCATTCGAAACTGCGGGCTGCCTGGTGGGAATACATGGGGCCGCCGCAGTTGCGGCACTTGATGGCGAAGAAATCTTCCATGAAGCCTCCTTAGCATTCGGGTTGTCGCTTGGAAGTATGTGGGAGCGAGCGCGGGTTTGGGAATACCCCTATGGCCCATTTCGCGCCGCTGCTGCAACTTTCGTTTTGCGAGTTTGCGCGGGGAAATCCGAGTAAGGCCCTTCCTTGCTATCACGCTGCGCTACTATAGGCTGGTGCGAAAAACCGCTTATCGAAAGAGGCATGCAACTATGACTACGAAGTACAACATCTGCCTTTTGCCGGGCGACGGCATCGGCCCGGAAATCATCGCGGAAGGAGTTAAAGTCTTAAACGCCGTCGGCGCGAAGTACGACACGGAGTTCGCGTGCGAGGAATCGCTTATCGGCGGTGCCGCCATCGATGCGGCGGGCGAGCCGCTTCCCCAGGCAACGCTCGATGCCGCGAAGGCCGCCGACGCCGTGCTGCTCGCTGCTGTGGGCGGACCGAAGTGGGACACGACCGACCCGAACGCCCCGCGCCCTGAGCAGGGTCTGCTCGGCATCCGCAAGGGGCTGGGACTCTATACTAACCTGCGTCCCGTGCAGATTTTCGACGCGCTCGCCGGCGCCTCAACGCTAAAGCCCGAGGTCATTGCCGGTGTCGACCTTATGATTGTACGCGAGTTGACGGGCGGTTTGTACTTCGGCAAGCGCGAGCGCTTCTACGATGAGGAGGGTGCCGGCACCAACGGCGCCAAGGGGCAGCGCGCTTACGACACGCTCGAGTATCGCGAGTACGAGATCGAGCGCATCGCGCGCCAGGCGTTCGAGGCAGCGCGCAAGCGCCGCAAGAAGGTGACGAGCGTCGACAAGGCCAACGTGCTTGAGACGAGCCGCATGTGGCGCGAGATCGTGCATCGCATCGGCGAGACCGAGTATCCCGATGTCGAGATCGAGGACCTGCTCGTGGACAACACGGCGATGCAGTTGATCAACCGCCCCGCCGACTTCGATGTCGTGGTGACTGAGAACATGTTCGGTGACATCCTCTCCGACGAGGCGGCCCAGATCACGGGCTCGCTCGGTATGCTCGCTTCCGCCAGCTTGGGCGACGGCACCGCGCTCTACGAGCCTTCCCACGGCAGCGCGCCCGACATCGCGGGCAAAGGTATCGCGAACCCGCTCGCGCAGATCCTTTCCGTCGAGATGATGCTGCGCTACAGCTTCGACATGAACGACGCCGCCGACGATATCCGCCGCGCGGTGACCAACCTGCTCAACGACGGTTGGCGCACGGGCGATCTGAAAGACGCCACCACTCCTGCCGACAAGGTGGTCAACTGCGCCGGTATGGGCGATTTAGTCGTGAAGTACCTGTAAACTTGTTTTGATGTGACGCTATCGAAAGGAACCGACATGGCTGACGATTGCTTGTTCTGCAAACTCATCTCCGGGGAGATCCCCACGAACAAGGTCTACGAGGACGACATCTGCTTCGCGTTCGACGACATCGAGCCCGAGGCTCCCGTGCACACGCTGCTCGTGCCAAAGAAGCACTACGACGACATGTGCGACGGCGTGCCCGAGGAGGTTTTCGGCCACATGATGTCGGTCGTTCCGAAGGTCGCCGAGATCAAAGGCGTGCGCGAGTCCGGCTTCCGCACGGTGGTGAACACTGGTCCCGATTCCGCGACCACGGTGAAGCATTTCCATATCCATATTTTGGGCGGCGTGAAGATGGGACGCTTCACGTTCGAGAACTCCCAGCGCGCACAGGGCGAGGAGTAAGTCCCGGCGCTCGGTGTGACGCTGCGCTTGGTCGCTCGGCCTTTGCTGATATGATAGTAATTAGGTGTCATTTAGAGACAAATTCATGCCATTCGTCCTAGAACGCGGTCGTCGCGATAAAATACTCGATATTAGGAGTATTTTGAACTCAACGAGATGAGTTGGGATGCATGGCCGCGACGGGGCTGCATTGATCGTGCGGCATGCGAGGAAGCGGGGCGGAGGCTCCGAAGAAAGAAGGCAAGATGACTACCTCGATTAAACTCGCTGTGCCGACGATGGGCGCGGCTGGCCTCAACGCTGAGCGCTCTGGCCATTTCGGTCACTGCGATTGCTTCACCGTGGTCGACATCGTGGACGGTGTGGTTTCCGAAGAGGCAACGATGGTTGCAAACCCGCCGCACGAAGAGGGCGGTTGTCTGCGCCCGGTGGGCCTGCTCGCCGACGCCGGCTGCAATGCCATCGTTGCCGCCGGTATGGGGATGCGCCCGCTTATGGGCTTCAATCAGGCGGGCATTACGGTGTACTACGACGCCGAGCACCCGATCGTTGGCGACGCCGTTCGAGCCGTTGCGGCTGGTGAGGCTCCCATCATGTCCGCCGACCAGGCGTGCAACCATCACCACTAAGCTTTCCCCTTGCGCGGCAGCTCGATTGAGCTGCCGCGTTTTTTTGTGCCAGAATCGGGCCTTTGCCGTGTTCCGAGTCGCTCGTATCGACATTGCGCTTCGTTGAGCGGGGCATCTGCGCTGTGCAGTGTTATCCTTTCCCCAAAAGGAAAGGAAGTTTGATGGCGCATTGCGTGGCGGAACGAGACGGCGTGTATCGCATCGATGGCAGGGTCGGTTTTTTCGGGACGCGTCCCCAAGTGCTGCCCGATGCGGTGATGCCCCTGCCCGGCGGACCTGCACCGACATCGTCGTTCGGTTGGATTCGCGACTCGAGCATCACTCCCTCCTCGGGCGACATCTACCTGGTTGAATTCATCGCAGAAAACAAGTTTCGTATCTGGGGTTACGTTGATTGCTACGGTCGCGCGTTCGTGACCGACCGCCCGCTTTTCGCGCCCCCGGCGCGCGATCCCGACATCCTGTTCTCGCGACCGTGGGATGGGAAGTCCCCCTCGGATTTCGGCACGCTTGTCATGCCGAACTCGAAATTCAAGCGCGATCAGGAGGTTCGCGGCACCGTCCAGCTGCGCGACAAGCGCGGGGTTCGTCAAGTCGCCTGCTTCTCTCTGAGAAACGGCCGCTACTCGCTTTTCGATTCCTGGTGCGATTTCGGCTCCCACTCGGACAACCTTACGTATCACGAGGCGCTCGCCCGCTGCTTTTTCGCGTTCACCTTCCGTCCGCTGCTCGGCGGCGCGCGGGTCCCGGCGCGCGGTCTCGGCGAGATCATGGAGAGCCTCGACTCCGAAACGCCCTTCGAGGACCTGCTCGGTGCCCTGCACGACATCCGTTCTGCGGCCCTCGATCCCGCGATGCAGCCTCCGTCGCTCGCGCTTCTGCTTGCGAGTTGGCTTTACGACGCGAACGCGATGGGCGTGTTGGCGGGTGCCCAGAGCGACGGGTTGAACGCACCGTCGCTGCGCTTCGTTCGGGCGCAGCGCTATTCGGACACGTATTTCCTCGGTCGCGGGGAAGGCGGCGACGGCATTCCCGAGGCGACGATTTGGACTATCGAGTCGGCGATCAACCGCTTCGTGCTCATTGCGCGAAAGCTCGAGAAGAATTCGGGCGCGGGGTGCTGCGATGCGCCTGACCAGGATGTTTCCGAAATCGATGCGTGCGGCGCCATCGATACGCAGCTGTTCGAAGCGGTTGCTGCGCAGGCTCCCTGCGCCGCGCATCCCGCAGACGAGAACGCCGCGGCGCCGAACAAGGCGGGGGAATGGGATGTCCGCCGCTCGATCGGGGAATCGATCGAGCGCTTCCAGCTACCTGTTCGCTTCATGGTCGAGTACCGCGTCGACGTGCGCTGCGGAAAGGTTGCGTTCGAGGTGGTTGTTCCGCCTGCGCAGCTTATGCCGCAGCGGGTATATTCCTCTCGGGCGGGTTCCTGGGTCGATAAATCCGACGCCGAGCGAGGGCGGATGGCGCTGCGTTACGCCGAGCACGTGGGCATGATGCTCGCCGCGGCAGCATTCCATGCGGGGTGCGCAATCAATGAGGTAGTCGTCTGTGCGCGGGAACTGGAAACAGCCGGTGAGGTCGAACCCGAAGGCAGCAAGATGGCAGGCGAAAGCCATGGCAACGGCACCGGCGTCGACACCGGGCTTAGCACCAGTTTCGACGGCGAAGATGGCGAGTTTGACGGCGGGTTTGACGCCGAAGGCGATGAGTTCGATGGCGGCAGCGTCATCGTCAAGCCCGGCGACAACGGCAGCGGAAGTGCCGATGCCGACGGTCGCGATGCGCATACTCTCTACCAGGTGAAATTCACGAGAAGCGTCTGCGAGGGTGCCCGTTTCCGGGAAGGGCTCGAGGGGGATCCCGAGTCGCTGTTCGCGGAATGCGGCGCGCGCTTCGGTGCCGACGCGGTCGACTTCTCGCTCGATGATGCCGTCGATGCCGAAGCGAAACGCATTCGCGGCGAGCTGCCCGAGGTGGGCTCGCTCGTCTTCGGTTCGCGCGAGGCGAAGGCCTTCGGCGCCGAATCGCTTCGTGACCTAAGGATTCACTCCGATGCCCAGCTGCGCCATGCAGGCGAGCGGCTTGCCGATGCGATCGCGCGCGCGATGAGTACCACCGAGGCAATCCGCTTGGCGCAGACGGAACAGAATGCAGCCGACGACCCGCGTATTTTTGCGGCGTGTACGCGCCTCATGACCGACCTTCTGGAAGGCAACGTTGATGCACACGACCAGAACGCGCTGGTCAGTTGCTTTATGGGGGAGGACCCTTATCTGAATGCACTCGGGCAGGCGCGCGCCGTCGCGCAGGCCGACCCGCATCGGGCGGCGTCGATCCTGCGCGAGGCGATTCGCCAGGCTGAGGAGTCCAAGCGCTTTGCGGACAACTCCGAAGCCGTCCATCGCATGTTCGACACGTATGCGTCGCGCATCATCTACAACCGCGAGCGGCAGGGGAGCGCACCCTGGCGCAGCGGACTTGCCTTCCCCCATCCTGATGAGGGGAAACGCGTCGAGTTGTTGCCGTCGTCTTTGGCTATGTGCTACCTGGAGTCGGTGCGCCTTCTCGAGGAGTCGTTCAATCATGCCGAGGAGGCCGTGCAGTTCGGCCTACGCTGCATCCAAGTCGCGCCCACCTACACGCCTGCGTATCGCCAGACGGCGCGCGCGTACATGCTCATGGGTGACGTGTCCACATCCTCGCGCACGCTCAGGCGCTGCCTGGAAATCGCGACGCAGCCCGACGAGATCGCGCTTGCGTACTACCAGCTTGCCTATGTGGAATGGAAGGCGGGGAAAACGGCGCTCGGCGTGGCGTGTTACATGAAGTCGATGATGACAGCCCCGATTTACCTGGCCCAATGCACCATCGAGATGCATCGGCTGATGGCGGAGACCGGACAGGGCCCTATCGATCGCGAGGAAGTCGACGCGATCCTAGCAGGCGAGGGCGTGCCCATCGCGCCGCTTGACTCGCTGCTCGATGCGCTCGACGACGCCATGCGCACGGCGATTGACGACAACATCTTCCAGGTTGGTCAGCCGCTCTTGGCGTTGCGGCTGTTCTATCGCCCTGACGATGCGCTTGTGAACGTGCACAAAAGCCTCAACGCGCCCCTTCCGCCGCAAGCGCTCGACTAGGGGAAATGCAACGAGGCGCGTCCCCGCTCGCCTCGTTGCATTAGCGCGGCGCTCCGGAGTTGGCTTTCTCTCCGGGGCGCCGCTGCGTTCACGCGGAAGCTCTACGCGTAGATTTCCTTTTCCACGACGAGCTCGTTTTTGATCTTGCCGACGAGCTTCTGCAGTGCATCGACGCAGTTCGGGCGGATGTCGGCGCCGATGAGCACGTACATGATGGAGTCGCCCACGCCAAGCTCGCCCTCATTCATCCAGGTGCGCACGTAGTACACGCCCGGCCAGGTGAGCGCTTCCTTCTCGGCCGCGGCAACGCCCTCGGCGTCGTAGGAGAATTGCACCTTCGCGACTTCCCCAAGGCCTTGGACGCCTTCGCGCACCTGCTTTTTAGGTGTGATGCGCACGATGCCGTTGTGGGTGAGGAACATGCCGCACTGCGCGGCTTTCGGGTCGGCCTTGGCTTCCTTGAGCCACTGGTCGATCGACGGTTCGGGTTTGGACATAAGTTGCCTCCAAAACGTTTGAGTGTTCGGGCGCCCTTCCCCAGGCGCTATCTAGACGCCCATTGTACTCGAAGTGGGCCTTTCCGCGGGCGTGCGCACTCCAGCTTCCGCGAATCCGCAGGTTTGCTATTCGTCCCGCTCACCTTCCCCTTCCCTATAAAACGCGTGCATTTTACGAATGGGAAATACTTGCTCATCGCCCAAATGATAGACTGGGAAAATTCCACAGCATCAGAAAGGACAGCTATGTCTCTCCCAGCATCCGACACCAGCAAGCAGCCCGACAACCTCACCACCATGGATTTGGGCGAGGTTCTTCCCCGCACGGCCGAGGTTCGCGATAACCACCTGTTCATTGGCGGCGTCGACATGGTGAAGCTCGCGCGCGAGGAGGGCACCGCGCTCTACGTGTTCGACGAGGCTGACCTTCGTTGGCGCATGGAGACCTATCGCGAGGCGTTCCGCTCGCGCTACGAGAACTCCGACGTCATCTACGCTTCGAAGGCCTTCCTGAACAAGGAAGTCGTGCGCATCGTGAACGAGGAGGGGCTTTGCCTCGACGTGTCGGGCGGCGGCGAGCTTGCCTGCGCCCAGATGGCGGGCTTCCCGATGGAGCGCGTCTTCGTGCACGGTAACAACAAGACGCCGGCCGAGCTGCGTGAGGCCATCTCCGCAGGCGTGGGCCGCATCGTGGTCGACAGCCGCATCGAGCTTGCGCGCGTGTCCGAGATCGCTGGCGAACTTGGCGTCGAGCAGGCCATCTACATGCGCATCACGCCCGGCGTCGAGGCCGACACGCACGAGTACATCCGCACGGGCTGCGAGGACTCCAAGTTCGGCTTCACCATGCTCGACGACTTCGCCTTCAAGTGCGTGAAGGACGCCATCGAGGCTCCCAACGTGAAGCTCGTCGGCTTTCACTGCCATATCGGCTCGCAGATCTTCGCGCTCCACTCGTTCCGCGAGGCAGCGCAGGTCATGATCGAGTTTATCGCGCGTGTCCAGAAGGAATACGGCATCGAGATTCCCGAGCTCGACCTGGGTGGCGGCCTGGGCGTGGCTTACCTCGCGACCGACAAGCCTTCCTCGATTGACGATTTCGCGGAATGCACGACCCGCGCCGTGAAGGACTTCTGCGCCGAATACGGCGTCGCCGAGCCGCGCATCCTCGTCGAGCCTGGTCGCAGCCTTGTCGCCAACGCCGGCGTCACGCTCTACACCGTGGGCATCTTGAAAACTCTGCCCGGCATCCGCAAGTACGTCGCCATCGACGGCGGCATGTCCGACAACATCCGCACGGCGCTCTACCACGCCGACTACGAGCCTGTGATTGCCAACAAGGCGGGCGAGCCGCGCACGGAAATCGTCACGCTGTGCGGCAAGCACTGCGAAAGCGGCGACGCGGTAGTCATCGACATGCCCATCCAACATCCAGAAATCGGCGATATCGCATGCGTGTTCACAACGGGCGCGTACTGCTCTACCATGTCTAGCAACTACAATGGCCAGCCCAAGCCGGCCGTAGTGTTCGTGAAAGACGGTGTCGCCCGCGTCGTCACGCGCCGCGAGACCTACGCCGACCTCTACGCCCGCGACATCTAGGAGGACCTTATGACCATCAAGCTCGGACTCGTCGGCACCGGCACGGTCGGTGGCGGTTGCATTGACATCCTTCAGAAGCACAAGGAGGACTTCAAGCGCCATTACGGCATCGACGTGGAGCTTGCCCGTGTCTGCTCGCGCGACCCTAAGCAGGCCGAAGCCCACGGCGTGAGCGATCTGTTCACGCTGGACTACCACGACATCGTCAACGACCCCGACATCGACATCGTCATCGAGCTCATCGGCGGCACCACGGTCGCGCGCGACGTGGTCGTGTCGGCACTTGAGGCGGGCAAGAACGTCGTCACGGCCAACAAGGCGCTCATGGCGACCCATGGCGAGGAAGTCATGCATCTGGCGGAGAAGATGAACCGCGAGATCGCCTTCGAGGCGTCCGTCGGCGGCGGCATCCCCATCATCGACCCGCTGAAGCATTCGCTCATCTCGAACGAGATAACGTCTGTCATGGGTATTGTGAACGGCACGACGAACTACATGCTCACGCGCATGGTCGATGACAACCTCTCTTACGACCAGGCGCTCAAGGAAGCACAGGAACGCGGCTTCGCCGAGGCCGACCCCACGGCAGACGTCGACGGCTTCGACGCTGCGGCTAAGATCGCCATCCTGGCGTCAATCGCCTTCAACTCGCGCGTCACGCTCGACGATGTGCACACCGAGGGCATCCGCAACATCACGACGCTCGATCTGGACACCGCCGACGACATGGGCTATGTCATCAAGCTTTTGGCGATCGCCCATCGCACGCCCGACGGCATCGACGTGCGCGTGCACCCCACGATGCTCCCGAAGGCGCATCAGCTCGCGACCGTGAACGGCGTGTTCAACGCGATTTACGTGACGGGCGACGCCGTGGGCGAGACGATGTTCTTCGGCGAGGGCGCGGGCGCGGGCCCGGCGGCGAGCGCCGTCATGGGCGACGTGCTCGAGGTGGCGCGCCATCTCACGCTGGGCGTTTCCCCCATCGTGGGATGCACTTGTACCGACAACCTGCCCATCCTTCCGGTGGAGGAGCTGCAGACGAAGTACTATATCCGCTTCGCCGTGGCCGACCGCTCCGGTGTGCTCGCTGCGATGGCGGGCGTGTTCGCCAAACACGGCGTCTCTGTGCGCTCCGTGGTGCAGCGCGGCAACTCCGAGCACGAGACGGTGAACCTCTCCTACGTCACGCACACTGCCGAGGAAGCGAGCGTGCGCGCGGTGCTCGCGGAAATCGCAGGGCTTGAAGATGTTCTGCGTGCCGAGCCGTCGGTGATTCGCGTAGAGGGCTAGCGCGCCGCGCTTGCTTTCCGCGATTTGCCGCTGGGGAGGCGAGGGCTCGTCCAGGGTGCGCCTGTTGCGTCCCGAATCTTGGACATGTCCGCCTTGCGATAAGGCTTCGAGGGCCTGGTTTTTCGGAAACCGATCCGAGACCAGGCCCTTCTTTTTTGCCGGCGCGAATCGCCTGGCAAGTTGAGCGCGCCTTGGCCGCCAGCTCGAGCGCGCGCTGTCCGGCAGGCCAGGTGTTCGACGTTTTCGCGCCCGTGTAACGCGTGTGCTTCTGTTCGATTTCGCCTTGATTTCCAAATGTTTGAAGTTTCGCTAACGCCTTCCGCGTTCATATGGCCGCATGCTTTGCGCCCTACCATGCAAGGCGTGCAAATGGTTTGAAATACGCATACGCGTGTGGCGAAGAAGGAAAGGCGAAGAAATGGGCACTTCGGAAGATTGCGGCATTCTCGAGTCGAACAGCTTCAATATGAACAACCTGGATACGCTCGGGGGAGAGCTGCACGATTTGGTCGAACGGCGTCGCGTGCTGGGACCGTGCTACCGTCTGTTCTACCAAAAGCCGCTTCATTTGGTGCGCGGGCGGGGAACGCGCCTGTTCGACGCCGACGGCGAGGAATACCTCGACATGTACAACAACATTCCGTCGATGGGGCATAGCAACCCTGCGGTCACCGAGGCGGTTATCAAGCAGTTGCAGCTGCTCAACACGCACACGCGCTATGTGCACGAGAACATCTTGAACTACGCGGAGGACCTCCTGTCGACGATGCCGGACGAGATCAACCGTATCATGTTCATGTGCTCAGGATCCGAGGCGAACGACCTGGCCGTCCGCTGCGCACAGCTCTTCACCGGCGGCGAGGGCATCATCGTGACGGGGGAGGCTTACCACGGGAACACGGCGCTGATCTCCGGGCTGTCGCCGTCGATCGGCAAGAGCGTCGCCATGAGCCGCACCATGCGCATGATTCCCTCGCCGGATTCCTATCGCCTGGGAACCGAGGACCTCGGCCCGTGGATGTGCGAGCAGATATCCCTCCAGATTGCCGATATGCGCCGCCACGGCATCGAGTTCGCCGGCGTGCTTTTTGACGACATCTTCTCGTCCGACGGTGTCATCCCTGGTGTTCGCGGTTTCCTGAAACCAGTTGTTGACCTGGTGCATCGTGAGGGTGGCGTCTACATTGCCGACGAGGTGCAGCCTGGCTTCTGTCGCACGGGCGACGCGTTTTGGGGCTTCGCGCGCCATGGTATCGTGCCCGATATCGTGACGATGGGAAAGCCCATGGCAAACGGCATCCCGTGCTCCGCCATGGCGATCCGCGCCGACGTGCTTGATGCGTTCGCTGACGACAACCCGTACTTCAACACGTTCGCAGGCAATCCCGTGTCGATGGCTGCCGCGCAGGCGGTGCTCGATTTCATCCGCGAGAACGACATCCTGGCGCACACGCAGGAAATGGGCGAGAAGCTGCGCGCCGCCGTGCGCGATGTGGCTTCCCGTCATCCTCGCCTCGCCGACGTGCGCGGTGCCGGCCTGTTTTGCGGCGTCGAAGTGGTCAAGCCCGGCACTCAGGAGGCAGATCGCCCCTTCGCCGTGTCGCTCATCGAGCAGCTTCGCGAAAACCACGTGCTCATCTCTTTGTGCGGCCCGTACGGCAACGTGCTGAAGGTTCGCCCGCCGCTGGTCTTCGACGATGCCGACCTGGACTTTTTCGCCAGTGCGTTGGAGACATCGCTCGATCAGCTGGAGCACTAGGAGGGGCGCCGCGTACCAGGTGGCTTTTCCTGTACCTGGCGGCTTCTGGGCTGTCGGGCGGATTCTGGTGAAGGAGGCTCGCGGGGCCACTGGCGAGGTAGAGCGATGCGGGCGGGCGCCCTTGTGGCGCCCGCCCGTTTTTTACGCCAGGCCTCCTTGGGAAAGCGAGGTTTGCAATATCTCGACGAGCACCCGCACGCCGTTGGCGAGGTCGTCCGGCTTGGTGAGCTCGCCGGGGGCGTGAGCGCTGCTGCCGACGCTCGGTACGAACATCAGCGCACTGGGCACAGCGGCGGCAAGGGCAATAGCATCGTGCCCGCATACCGTTTTCGTGCGCATGCAGGTTAAGCCGCACGTTTCGGCGGCGCGCTCGATGAGGGAAACGCCGCTTTCGGGAAACGCCATCGCCTGGCGAACTTCGGTGTGCGTAATCTCGATCGTAGTGCCCGATTGCTTCTCGATGCCGGCGAAGGTTGCGGCAAGTTGGTCCGCCGCAGCTCGGGCAACCTCTTCGGATTCTGCGCGAACCTCCAGGTGGAGCTGGCATTTCGACGTCACGATGTTCGGGGAGTGGGGGAACAGGCGCACCTTGGTGACCGATGTGCGCAGCTCGATGCCGCGCCGCGTGAAATCGTCGGCAAGCTCGCGCGCTGCCACGGTGAGCAGCGCCATGCCGTAGAGCGCGTCTTTGCGCAGGTGCATGGGGGTCGATCCCGTGTGCGACTGCTCGCCGAGGATGCGCACATCCATCTTCACGGCGCTCCAGTTGCCGGTGACCGCGCCGATGTTCACGCCGGTAGCTTCAAGCGAGGGTCCTTGCTCGACGTGCAGCTCGAAGTAAGCGGCGGCTTGCGGCGGCTCGTCGTTCCCTTGCCAGCCGCCCTCGCGCAGCGCGTCGCCGAAACGCACGCCATCCAAATCTTGCGCCTGCTCGATGTCGTCAAGCTTGAGCGTGCCCGTGAACACGCGACTGCCCATGAGGCTCGGCTCGAACCGCGCGCCTTCCTCGTTCGTCCAATCGACCACGGCGAGGTTCGCCGCCGGTGTAAGCGCTCCTGCGCGCACGGCCTCGTCGATCGCCCTCGCTGCGCACAGGGCTGCGACCACGCCGTACGCACCGTCGTACACGCCGCCGTTCTCCTGGCTGTCCAGATGCGATCCGCACAGTATGTAAGGTGCGCTGTCGTCCCAGGTAAACAGCCCGAAGATATTACCTGTAGCATCGATGCGCACCTCGGAGCCCGCTTCGAGCAGCTGCTCGGCAAACCATGTGCGGTGTGCGCAATCGTCGGGGGTGAGGGCCATGCGGTCAGTCCCGCCGTTCGACTTGCGGCCGATGGCCATCGATTCGGCGAACAGCTCGGAAAAGCGCTGCGTGGCGGAAAGCGATTGGTTCATAAGAATCTCCTTGTTGATTCGGGTTTGGCGGTTGTCGGCTGGCTACGCATCGCCGAGGCCTGGTTGGCGGCAGCGGCCCCTCGGCGGCCCCTCGGTGGTTATCGGCCAGGCAAAGCGAAGGCTGCGGGGCGATTGCCCTGCAGCCTTCTGCGATGGGACGAATCGGTTGCTTGCGAGGCGCTTATGAGGCGCTCGCCTCCGCAGGCGCGCCACCGGCCCTTGCGTAACTTGCGGCTGCGGCCTCGCGCAGCGAGGAGGCAGCGGTCGCGATGCTTGCCGCCTTGCTTGCGGCCAAGCCCTCGGACTCGCTTTCTGCCATCGCGGTTGCAGCGGCGTCCTCGCAGGTCGCGACACTCGTGGCGGCTTCGCATGCGGCGCTTTCGCCCTTTGCCGCAGTTGCCATGCCCGGAACCGCGGCACCAACGGTGACGGTGCTGCGCTTGCCGCCTCTCGCGACATCGAACAGCTCGTCAACGCGGGTGCGCTCGGCGTCGGGAGTCGTGGTCAGAAGCGACACGGCCACGTACACGAACAGGTTCACGAACAGGGCGACAACGCCGCCGGTGATGCTGCCGAGCGCGGGGATGTCATCGGGGAAGGCGATGGTCAGCGCGGCTGCGACGACGAAGCCGACGATCATGCCCGCCAGCGCGCCGTTCTTGTTGCCGAACTTGAAGAAGATGCCGAGGAACAGCGGCACGGAAATCTGAACGACGGCCTGGTAGGAGATCTGCGCGAGCAGCTGCAGGCGATCCATGCCGTTGGTGAAGTAGGCGAGCACGGCGGCCAGAGCGATGAACAGGACCATGCTGCCCTTCGAGACGATGGTCTTCTGCACGTCGCTCAGCTCGATCTTGCTGCCGACGATGTCGTTGGCGATTTGCGTGCCGGCGGCTTGGACGCTGCCGTCGATATGGCCGATCGAGCCGGCGAAGATCATGGTCAGGCCCAAACCGAGCAGCCAAACGCCGCCGTAGTTCTCGAGCAGCGTCGTCCAGCCTGCCTGCGGGTTGGCGGCAACGCCGGTGATGTGCGCGGCGGACAGCATCACGATGGTGAGCAGTGCGTAAAACCCGCCGGCGATGAGCATGGCGTAGTTCGTCGACTTCTTAACGGACTTCACGTTGTTGGCGGTGTAGATGCGGACGAAGCTCATCGGCCAGCAGAGCGCGCCGACGACGCCGGTGAACACGCTGCTGAACATGTACAGCGGGCCGTAGGAGTCGCCGTCGCCGGGCAAAAAGAGCAGCTGGTTGGGAATCTCGGACAGATACGACCAGTTCGCGGGGGAATTCGGAGCCACGAGGAGCAGCACGCAGACGATGGCGGCGATCACGTAGGCCACAATGCCCTGGTACATGTCGGTGTACACCAGGCCGCGCATGCCCATGCGGACCGTCCAGATTTGACGGATGAGCACGGTTGCCAGGCCGACGAGCAGGCATACCGGAAGCGCCCAGGTGCCGCCGGAGGCGATGCTGAACACGGTGGCGAGGGCCTGCATGCCGAGGATGACCCACGGCAGGATGGCGATGACGCCGATGATGGACGTCACCACGCCGACCGCCTTCGAGCCGTAGCGCAGGCGAAGCAGGTCAGGCTGGGTGACCAGGTTGTAGTGCTTGCCCCAGCGCCAAGCGCGCGAGGCGATGAAGTACATGGCCGCGAGTCCTAGCGTCGAATAGGCCAGGCCGTAGAAGCCGAAGACGCCCGACGCCACGGAAAGCCCGGCGAACGAGATGAACACGGTGCCCGGCCACCATGAGTTCACGTAGCTCATGGCTACGAACCACGGACCGAACGAACGGCCGCCGACGGCGTACTCGTCGAACGACTTCGACTTCTTCAGCGTGAGGTAGAGAACGACGATGATCCCGAGGAAGAAAACCCCGAGCATTCCCAGCATAACTGCCATACTATTCACCTCCCACCGTCGCCGCAACCGGCTCGCAGTCGACTTCGTTGCGGATGGATTCAACCCAGTACAGGGTGAACATCATCGCGATGAGCAGGGCGAAGTCGGCGATCCAGTACCACATGGCAATCGGTGCCCCCAAGACGAGCGCGCCGTTCCCGCTGGCTGAGAAGTACAGCGGCGGGAAGATCGCCGCCAGGACGAGCAGGGCGTAGATTCCACCGAAGACGATGTTCTTCGTTCGCGTTGACATGTTCTTGATAAGTTGCTTCATTTCGATTTCTCCTTTACGTCAGGGGTTTGCTTGCAAATATGAACAGGCCAGTAGCTAAATGGCGAGCTTGGAGGCATCCCAATCGATGGAATGCTGGTACGCCTTCGCTCGCATGAGCTTCCATATGCCGTATTTCCAGTAGTCGAACCCAACGTCGCGCACGACGGAGTTGATGATTCCCCACATGCCCCATTTCAAGTCGCCCATCACGCGCGACACGCGAATCCGGGCGAGCGCGTGGGGGTCGATGCTGCCGTAGTACGACTCGATCAACGGCAGCATCTCCTCATCGTCGTAGAACATCTCGCAGAAGAAAAGCCCAAGCTCATAGGTCGGCTCGTTGTCGCCGCAGAACTCGAAGTCGATGAGCTTCATGCCGTCGGGGTTCACCATGAAGTTGCCGGGCATGGGGTCGTTATGGCAGGGGGAAAGGTCGATGCCCGAAGCGTTGAAACGCTGCTTGACCTCGTCGTATTCGCCGAACAGGTCGGCTGCCCACGCGGGAAGGGAAAGCCCGAGTTCCTCCATCTGGCTGATATGCTGGTCGATCTGGTCGAACATCATGTTCGTTTTCCCGAACTTCTCGCTTGCGTGAAGCGCGCGGTAGGTCTCCATGACCTGCAGGCCTTGCTCCTGGGTGCGCAGCGTCGTGGTGGTGCAGGTGTCGTACCCGCGCAGGAACTCGGTGACCTCCACGCCCGTCTCGGGGTTGAACTCGTAGACTTTCGCGCCGATGCCCAGCTCGGAGGCCTTAAGCGCGCCGGCGTGTCCGACGCTGCGGTCGATGAACCCCGTGCCCGCGCCCGGGACCTTGATGAAGTACTCGCGGCTCATGTCGTCACGCACGTACCAGTTCTCGTTGTTCAGACCGCCGTCCATGGGCTTGACCATGAGGTTCTTCCCATGCCACATCTCGACGCCTTCCATGGCGTCGCGCACGACAGGGGGAAGGTTGAACGCGGCGGGGCAGGAGATGGTACGCGGGGTGGGCGTTGGCGTAAGCTCGGTCGCCGATTCGGAAAAGATGCTGCTCATCGTTGCGCCTCCAGCCATTCGTTGAGCTCGGGGAAGGTGTCCAGCTGATAGCGGGCCTTCACGAGCCTCCACATACCGTATTTCGTGCAGTCGATCGACTTGTCGGAGTTGATCTTGCTGCGCCACAGCCCGATGAGCGCCCACAGCACGCCGTCGAGCACGGCGAACCCCTGCGCGATGAAGAGCTTCTGCGAGTCGAGCCCCAGCCGGCGGAGCACCTGCGCGTCGTCGGCGGCGCAGAACGGGTGCAGCTCGGAGAGCACGGATCCCGCTTCCTCGTATGGATCGCGCAGGCCGCACACCGTCCAGCCGGTGAGCAGCGGCGGGGTGTCGGGGTCGGTGCCGTCGATGAGCAGGTTCGATGCTCGCCGAGAATGCCGTCGACATTGCGGGGCAGGAAGATGCCTTCCTCCAGGCAGCGCTCGCGCATGATAAACACGTCGCGCACGAGGCTTCGGTGTACAACCGAGCGGGCGCAGGTGAGGGCGCGGGACCCCAGGTCGAGCTCGTGGACGGAGCGGCGCGCGTCGAGCGCGTGCAGGAGAAGGCGCGTGTCGCGCAGCTCGTCGAGCTTCGCGGGCCTCCAGGCTTCGGGGAGAAGCTCGCTTATCACCTCGTCGCCTGCGGACTCGATGACGCGCGGGGCGATTCCCGCCTCGCCGGCTGCCTGCATAACCGTCGTGATGCTCTCGACGGGGGAGGCGTACATGGTCACCTCGTCGGTGAAACGGCGGCGCAGCGCGCGCTGGCCGTTCGCTCCGACACCTTCGGTGAACTCGCCGTCGCCGCCGATCCAGCTCGGCGTGATGTCGCAGGTCCGTGGCGCGGTCCACTGCCACGTGCTCGTGACGGGGCGCGATACGATGCGTACGGTCTCGCGCAGGAGCCCGCCGCCGGTGACGGTGTTGTCGACGACGGTCGATTGGGTTGCGGTTGCGCTAGTCATATGAGGGCACCTCCTCGAACGTGGGGAACGGGGCGACCTCTGCGCGGGTCGACTCCAGATAGGCGGCCACGGCGAGCGCGCCTGCGTCGTCGAAGCGCCGACCGACGATTTGCACACCGATGGGAAGCCCCGTCTCGGCGTCGTTCTTCTCGCGATAGACGGCGGCGGGCTGGCCGCTCTGGTTGAACCAGGCCGTGTAGTGCGTGTGATGCAGCAGCATCTCTTCGTCTCCCGGACCAGGGGTGTCCGCGGCGAACGGGAGCGTGGGAATCACGGGGCTTACGAGGAAGTCGTAGGCGCCGGCGGCTGCTTCGACCTTCGCCACGGTGGCGAGCAGCCCGCACATGGCGTCCTCGTAGTCGGCCATGGGGCGGGCATCTGCGCCTTCGAGCCACTGCGCGACCAGGTCGAGCACTCCTTCGGGATGGCGGGAGGCGCGAACCTCGGCGGCGGCATGTGCCTTGAACACCAGGTCGGCGTTGGCGAAGTCGGCCTCGCCGAGACCCAAGGACACGGGTTCGACGGCGAACCCGGCAGCTTCAAGGCGCGCTGCCGCCGCGCGCGCCGCCTCGGCAACAACGGGGTCGGTCGGCGTGCCGTAGCCCACATCGAGCAAAAGGCCCACCTTCGGCAAGCGCTGCAGCACCTCTTCGAACGCGATCGGTCGGAACGCGCCTGGCAGGCATTGCGGGTCGGTGGGCGCTTCCTTTCCAACGCACATGAGGCCTTCGACGACGTCGCTCATGCTGCGCCCCATGACGCCCGAAGAGCGCATGTTCGACGCGGGCGA
>OGDF01000395.1_pt1 | contig 71122 bp, 62 predicted proteins | sample 1570141 | NCBI WGS metagenome assembly OGDF01 (sample SAMEA4370581, study PRJEB24528) | human gut metagenome
CTGTCACGCATGGGGTCACGGGTTCGAGTCCCGTACGCACCGCGAAAGCAAATAGTAAATTAAAGAAAAATCCCGAAATTCAAAAGTTTCGGGATTTTTTTTCGTATTAACGAATGTGATGTTCAATGTATTTGCCTATAAGTTTTTAGACAACCTTTCTTGTATATTCATCTTTAATAAATATCTTTGAAGATCATAAATTATGAAAGATGGAAGATCTTGTAAATAGACGCTGTGGATGGGCTGGTACGGACGATTTATATGTGAAATATCACGATGAGGAATGGGGTAAATTGGTTACCGCTGATAAAATCTTATTCGAATTTCTTGTTCTGGAAAGTGCCCAGGCTGGATTGGCTTGGATTACTATTCTTCGTAAGCGTGAAGGGTATAAAAAAGCATTTTATAATTTTGATGTTGAGAAAGTAGCTGCGATGACCTCGGATGATATTGACCGGCTGATGCTTTTCGATGGGATTGTCAGGAATCGGCTGAAGATTGCATCCACGATCACGAATGCCAGATGTTTCATCGCGATTCAAAAGGAATTTGGCAGTTTCTATAATTATACGTTATCGTTTTTCCCTGAACAGAAACCGATTGTAAATAATTTCAAATCGTTGAAGGAGATTCCGGTTACAACCCCAGAATCTGATGCGATGAGCAAAGATATGAAGAAACGAGGGTTTAAGTTTTTTGGCTCTACGATCTGTTATGCTCATATGCAGGCTACAGGGTTTGTAAATGATCATTTGGTAGGATGTCTTTGTCGGAAAAAGACTCTTGCTGATTGTCCGGTTTAGGAGTTTTTGAGATGATAACAACCTCTGTGAAACGGAGCTCTGATCCGGATAGAAATTATGTTTTGACAGTCTTAACAAGAAAAACGAGAATTTATAGGTTGTAATAGTTGTTGGTTCGATTAATAGTGTTATCTTTGGGTCAGAGTTTGAGTTACGTATTATTAGCGTATAGTTCTTCTTTATTATTAAGTAGGCCTCTCCATTAATTTTCCTCCTCATACCCTAATTAGTATTTATTAAAAATAAAATTTTAAATGAACATTTACATTACAGGCTTAAATTATAGCATTAATGATGCTGATTTGAATGATTTATTTGCAGAGTATGGAGAAATTACATCTGCAAAAGTTATCATGGATAGAGAAACAGGAAGATCCAGAGGATTTGGTTTTTTTATATCCTGCATTTCCATATACCGGAAATATCTTGGCATTCTACTCTGAATTCTTACAAAATAGATTGATTATTAATATAAATAAATATAGATAAATGGCAAAATCCGTAACATACAATAAACGAGAAAACGAAAAAAAGAAACAAGCCCGAAGGGCCGAAAAACAAAAAAAGAAAGAAGACAGAAAATTGCTTGGCAAAGCAAATAGTTTTGATGATATGATCGCTTATGTGGATGAAAACGGCGTGATTACATCGACTCCTCCCGAATTGAATCCTAATAAAGAAGAAATTAAGCAAGAAGATATTCTTATCTCTACCCCAAAAAAAGAAGATATAGAGACACCTACCGTGCTGAAAGGGAGGGTTGATTATTTTAATGAATCAAAAGGATATGGTTTTATCAAAGACCTTGGTAGCGGCGAGAAGTATTTTTTTCATGTTAGTAATAATACACTGACCGATATTTCGGAAACCGACATCGTTACTTTTGAACTTGAACGCGGTCTGAGGGGAATGAATGCAATTAATATTCGTATTGAAAGCGAATCTCCCAATTAAAAAAGGAAGTAAATTCTTTAACTGACAGACACTAGTCTTATATAGGCTGCCCTATTTTTGGATTTTAAGGCAGCCCCGTTTGCAATATAGGTTATTCTATCAAAGCAAAACAGCACCATAGTATGGGAGCTTGCCCATGATAATCTCCCACTATCCTTCGACGGTCATAGTAATATTGTTTATCATTCTTTTTATTGGTTCCGATACACACTTCTGTCACGTCTCCTTCTTCATTGATATAGGGAATTAATGCCATCCATGCTTTACGAGCAACTGGAGAATATTCTTTTTTATCTAGCCACCCTTGTTTAACCCCTGTGATCATAGCATACGTGAACATTGCTGTTCCTGATGTCTCTGCCCAGCAGGCGGGATCATCTACTAGTTGGCTCCACATACCGTCAGGTAGTTGATAGTTTTTCAGATTCTTCATCATCAAACGATACCCTTCCAGGATACGGGGACGGTCTTGATTGTCTTTTGGCAAATAGCGCAGTAATTCTGTCATGCCGGCGGCCATCCAGCCATTGCCGCGTCCCCAATAAAAAGGAACATCTGGGGCATGGTAGAATAAACCGTTAGGGTGTTGGAGTTCATCCAGATACATCACCATTTCACGGGCTGCACGGTCAATGTATTCTCGTTTTCCGGTGGCTTTGTATGCTTGGGATTGGATAATGGTGATCATAAACATATCATCGATCCATAAACGGGTTTGCCAGGAGAAACCTTTTCGGGCCCAGTTCTTTTCTTCCGTTGTTGCTGTGTCCGGTACCTGCCATTGCGTGTCTGCATAAGGAAGCCCCATATCATAGTAACGTTGATCTTTTGTGATCTGATAAAACTCAAACGGTAAACAACCGAACATATTCAAATCTACGTGATTCATAAGCGGTTGATAATTTGCCTCGGTGGTAAAGAGTGGTTCAAACTTGTTCTGAAGTTGCTTGATCAATGCATTGTCACCAACGGCAACAGCATATTTTAAGGCTCCATACCATGTACAGACTTCTGCATAGTGAATACCATCTTTTCCGTTTTTCTTATGAAGCATATGTTTACCGGAAATAAAGCGTTTGCTTATCCGTGTCCCAACTTCTTCCGGTGTATAACCTTCAGGAAAGTTCTTTAAATCTGCGTTGGAATTTGTCGAACATCGGGTGAAAAGCAACAGAAATATAATGGGAATAAAATACTTTGTTTTCATATCATTTATAAATGAGAAGCTGCCCGCTCTCAACAGGGCAGCTTCAGATAAATATTGTGTAATTAGAAATAACCGGGATTTTGTTCTTCAGCATCCGTTCCTTTTGGATTCAAGCGGTCTATGTGCTTTTGAGGAATCGGACGAAGTTTGTGATGTGATTTGAAGGTGACAGCTCCTTCTGAATTCCATTTCTTGACGTATTCTTCCAGCTTTTCACATCGTACCAGGTCATTCCAACGGCAAGTTTCACCTAACAGTTCGCGTCCACGTTCATCTAACATAAAGTCGATAAAATTGCTTTGGATATCTGCAGCCGTGACTTGAATATCTGCAAAGGTACTATTGGTATCTCCTATTTTTCCTCCTTCTTCGCGCCAGTATTGAGACATTTTGGTTTCACCATCCTGCCATGCGGCACGTTTACGGACAACATTAATGTAATCGGCTGCTGTTTGATAATCACCGTTGCGGCCGGAAGCTTCCGCTGCAATCAGATACGTTTCGGCCAAGCGCATTTTTACCCATTCGCGGCCGCCTTGACCATCATTGACAGATAGACGCAGGGGATCGAAATATTTAAGCAAGGGAGGATAGTAGCGATTGTTTTTGGTTACATCTTCCTTATCCCAGGCAAAATATTTATAACGATGTGTTTCCGTGGTCGGGTTTATACTGTAATAAATTGCTGTATCTCCCAGTTCCAGTCCTGCACCTTCACGATTGGCATAATATGCCCATTTGAAACTTTTATAGAAGCGGGAATCGTTTTTACGGTCAAACAGTTGCAACATTGTCTTTTGCGATTGAAGATGTCTTCTGTATGGACGTCCGTTTTCGAGGTCCCTTGTCATACCCGGTTGATCTTCATACCAAGACCCCCAATATAGGTGGAAGGAATTGCCATCTCCACGGTAAACCGGATCTGTCGTGAATTGAACGGAGAAAATCACCTCCTTATTACCCTGATTATTTATATCCCACAGATCGGCAAAATTTGTCAGTAATTCGTATTGTCCGCAATCAATTACCATTTTGGCATATTTCAGAGCATTCTCCATATCTGAAGGCTGCTGTCCGCGCTGATCACTTACGGCACTTCCCCTGGTCAGATATACCTTAGCCAACAGGTGAGCTGCGGCATATTTAGCTGCTTTCCCTGTTTTTGCTGGTTTCTCAGGAGAATATTGGACCGAATATTCCAGATCCTTGATAATTTGATTGTAAATATCGGCAACTGAAGCACGTGGAAAGTCAGTTCTCACGTCGAAAGACACATCCAATACCAAAGGGATGCTTCCGAACTGTTGTACCAACTCAAAATAGAAGAAGGCACGTAAAAAAGACATTTCGGCAAGAGCCACTTGCTTTTGTACCTCAGACATTGATGTAGATCCTTCTACTTGCTGAATAACTAAGTTTGCAGTATTGATCGCTTTATAATGATTTTCCCAGAATTCGTACAAGACACTTGCATCTGGATTCAACTGGCTTCCATATTTGTTAAAAGCGTCAGCTTGTTTTCCCGGATCTTCTCCTTGCGTGAAGAGATCTGTGCCGTATTCCGTGAGTACGTTATATCTTTCATTACCAGCTCCCCAACGCATGAAGCTATATGTTGCTGTTGCGGCGGACTCCACACCGGCAACGGTTCCATAATAGTCGGGAGTTAAACGGGGAAGGTCTTTCTCCTTCAGATAATCATCACAGCTTATAAGCCCGATACATGCGCTTGCCAGGCTAAAAAGAACAACTTTCTTTATGTTATTTGATTCTTTCATTGTTTCTGATTTTTTTAGATTAAAAGCTTATATTAAGACCTACTAACCAGGTTGAAGGAGTTGGACGCGTGTAACCTGCGTATGTTCCATCAACATCTTTATTCAGAGCGCTTTCAGGATCCACTCCGGTGAAGTTGGTCCACATCCATGAGTTTTGTGCCTGCACGTAGACACGGCAACGTGATATATCCCATTTCTTGGTAATATGACTTGGAATGGTGTATCCTAAAGTGACATTACGAAGTTTGATAAAGTCGCTTTTTTCATAATGCAACGTTTCATAATAAGGAAGATAGTCGACACCTTCAATCGGACGTGGGAAGGCGTTTGTCGGATTTGTCGGTGTCCAGTAATCGACTTTCACATTGCCGTTCCTGTGTGCTTGATTCAGATAACTGATGTTGTTTTTGATCATTGCTCCGAAATTGCCTTCAAAGAAAAAACTGAAGTCGAAGTCCCTATATCTGAATGTGTTATTTAAACTTAATATTACTTTAGGTCTTTGCTGGCCTTGGATAACACGGTCTTCCGAAGTGATCTTATAATCGCCATTATCCCACAGGCGGATAGTACCAGGTGCAAAGTTACTTCCGTTCTGGTTGAACTTCTCCATTTCGGCACGATCTTCCGGCGTGTCTTGCCAGATGCCTATTTTCTTGTAATCGTAGAACACGTTGATCGCTTCACCTATAAACCAGGAACTTCCGGGATCATCTTCCTTGCCATTATATAATTCAACGATTTCTTCCTTGTTGGTGTACATCATGAGGTCTGTAGACCATGTAAAATTCTTATTATTGATATTTAAAGAGTTCAAGGTAAGTTCAAGCCCTTTGTTACGCGTTTTTCCAACGTTTGATTTTATTTGATTGAAACCTGATACGATAGGCAATTGTCTGTCCAATAGCAAATCCTTTGTATTTTGTAAATAAACATCGATTGTTCCGTTCAGTCTGTTTCCGAGAAATCCGAAATCAAATCCGGCATTCCATTGACCTGTTGTTTCCCAGGTTAACATCGTATTAGGCATTTTGTCAGGAGCATAACCAAAAATCGACTCGCTACCATAATTATATGGTTTTTGTGACAATGTACCCTTGGTCTCATAAGGGTCTACTTCTGAGCTGGCAACGACACCATATCCAACACGCAATTTCAGGTTACTGAGGAAATGAACATTTTGCATGAATGATTCTTCATTGATACGCCAAGCTAAAGCAGCAGCCGGGAAAGCGACCCATTGATGTCCTTCCGCAAGACGTGAAGAACCGTCATATCTGGCAGAAATAGTAGCCAAGTATTTCCCTTTGAAGCTATAGTTCAAACGAGCCATGAAGGAAGCTAATTTCCATTGGCTTTTACCGCTTTCCGTTTTTTCAGGATTAGAAGCAGAACCTACATCATAATATAATAGTTCATCAGCCGGTGTTCCTTGAACCGGAATTTTGTTGTATTCCCGGAGGTATTCGTTTATAGATTGGAGCAAAGTTACCCCGATTGTATGATCCTCAAATGTTCTGTCATAGAATAACAGGTTTTCCCAGGTAAACATGGATCTGTTTTCCGTACCGTTCCGAGCATAATTCATGGTATTTCCCCGTGCTTCAGCCGATTGGAAATTATAATCTTGTCTGGTTTCATAGTCGATACCTAAATTCGTTCGGAACCGGAGCCCTTTCAGCGGTAACGTGATATCAGCATAATAACTGCCGATAAATCTGTTTATCTTTAAAGGGTTGGAAACAGCTCCCTCTGCTAATCTAAGTAACGGGTTACGCCACTGGTCGTCTGTGCCTGAAACTTTTTCCAATAAATCGCCGTTGTCATCATAGAAACGGCCCATTGGCATGACACGCCACGAGTTAAACAGGGTAGACCCTCTTTCTTGCACGGAATGGGTATATCCAGTAAATGCCCCCAATTTAATATATTTGTTTACAGAATGTTCGAGATTCAGGCGAATAGAATACCGGGAAAATTCTTCATCTTTAACAAGACCTTTATAATCATAATAGGAACCGCTAAAAGTGAAGTTGGTTTTGTCGTTGCCCCCGCGAACGCTTAACTGATGGTCGGTAACCATACCTGTGCGTTGTACAGCTTCCCACCATTTACTTCCTGAACGGACCTTTGAAGGATCATAATTCCCGTTTTCATCGTATGCCATTTTCAGAGATTCCAATGTATAAGGGTCATTAGCGAATGAACCGATCTTTTGGTCTTCTTCCCAACTCGGCTTATCAGAGAGATATTTACCGGTTGAACGATAAGATTCCCGGACTGTTTCGGCATAGGCTGCCCCGTCCATGTATTCTAACTGGTTCAGCACTGTTTGGAAGCCAACATATCCATTATAGTCGACTTGAGTTTTTCCTGCTTTTCCCCTTTTAGTGGTTATCAGGATTACACCGTTTGAACCGCGTGCACCATAAATAGCCGTAGCAGAGGCATCCTTGAGGATATCTATTGTTTCGATGTCTGAAGGACTGATTTCATTTATTCCTCCTACTACTGGAATTCCATCGACTATGTAAAGGGGATCACTGCTACCGCTGATAGAACGTTTACCTCTGATAACCACAGATGCATTTTCACCTGGTTTCGTTGTCGAATTGGAAATGAATACACCGGGGAGGCGTCCTTGGATTGCTTGGGTTGCACTTGTCACAGGTGATTTAGAGATCGTTTCCGAGTTTACGGATGATACCGAACCGGTAAGGTCTTTTTTCTTAACGGTACCGTATCCTACGACAACGATTTCTTCTAAGCCTAATGTTTCCGCCTCTAATGTGACATTCAGGCTGGATTGATTACCTACTTTGATTTCTTGCGATTTATAGCCGATGTAAGAAATGACAAGAACAGCGTTTGTTTCGGTAATAGGCAAAGAGAATTTGCCATCGATGTCGGTTACTGTTCCTGTAGAAGTCCCTTTCACAACAATATTAACTCCGATTAGAGGTTCTTTTGTGTTATCGACAATTGTTCCTGTAATTGTCTTTGTCTGTTGTTGCGGTGCAGGATATGAAGATCCTGCTTTTTTCGACTTTGCAATTGATACCTGGCGATCGTTAATCGTATATACCAAGTCTGTATCGGCGAAAAGGTTGTTCAAGATTACATCAAGTGTTTTTGAATTGACCTTTATGTCAACACTTTTTTCTAAATCTTGACGGACATTGTCCGAAAAGAAGAAAACATATTCCGACTTTTTCTCAATGATGCCAATAACTTCTTTTATGGACTGCTTATTGATGTCAAGCGAAAGTAATGTATTTTGAGAGTAGGTCATAGAAAAGGAGTTTCCAATGCTTAAGACCAGTAAAATGATTATGATTTTCATAATATGTAAGGTATAACGTAGACCGTTAAACCACGATCTATCAAGATAATGATTTATTTTCATATATTTGTAGTGATTTTAAAAGTTTAGTACGCAATAATAACTTTGAAATCTTATGCCGGGGAATACGCCAATATTGTCCGGCATTTTTTATTTTCATGATATATGTTTCATAGGCATCTCAATTTTAAATTAGACTTATAAGTTAGCAATTATGACTCTCTTTATTTTTTTCGAACCAATATCCGGCCTGCTTCGTGTGAATATTGGATCGGTATTGTGTTATATATGGTTTTCATGACATCTTCGATATTATCGAATAATACTAATTTCCCGTTACATTTTAGCTGTGCAATACTATTGTCGCAATCAATAGGGGTATCATAATAGCGAGACAAACGTTTCAGTATGTTGGATAGAGGTTCACTTGCAAATTGGAGGTATCCTTCTTTCCAACTTATATAATTGTTGACATCTATTTTTTTTACAGAAATCTGATCTGTCGATACCGATAACATCTGGTTGGGTAATAAACGGGCTTTTTCTTTGTCTATGCTGACATCTACACATCCTTCGACCAATACGACTGAATAATCCGTATCTTCGTCATAAGCTGTAACATTGAATTGAGTTCCCACGACGTTGATTACCATATGAGAGGTATTTATATAAAAAGGATGTGCTTTATTTTTTTCAACCTCTATATAGATCTCTCCATCTACCCAGATCTCCCTTTTGCCTGTTTTGAATGTAGAAGGAAATTTGAGTGTGGATCCAGAATTGACCCATACTTTGGAGCCGTCGGCCAGGGTGAGGCTTGACCGTTTTCCTTTAGGAACGATCAGCGTATTTAATGTGGTTTCTTTAGTAGCTTCTTTTGATACTTTTATTTGTTCGATTCCAGTATTTGCAGTAATACCACCCTTTTTATCATATTTGATATCAGCATCTTCTTCAAAAGTAATGGTCCTGTTATTGGCCAGTACTAATTGTATATCTTTTTGATTGACAGAGGTCGTATCTGCAACAACAAGCATGTTTTTGTGTGAAATCTCGTTTTTGCCAGTAAATAGTGGTTGTAGTAAAACCAGAAATAGGACGATACAAGCAACTGCCGATACGGTCAGATATATCCGGAAGTGACGTTGTTTGTCTTTCTTTTCTATATTTTTTTGTATTAATGCAAATATTTCCTGTTTCTCTTCTGGAGAAAGTTTTTGAGTATTCAATTTTATTGATTTTAATATCCTTATAGCTTCTTCTATTTCATTTTGGAAATGTGGGTTGTCTTGGATAAATTTCTCCCAATAGAGGTTATCTTCTTCAGAAGGGAATAATCTCCATTGTATAAAAAATTTATTTTGTAACCACTGGTTCGACAACATACTTTCAAATCAATTTATATAGAATAGACGATCCGGAATTTTTTTTGTTCCCATTTTTTCTAAAATTTTTCGTCACGCATGCGTTTTATTGCTCTGGAGATAAGTTTTCTTACTGCAGGAGCAGTCATATCCAATAAATTGGCAACTTCTTCGTACTCTAATTCTTGTATAAAACGTAAATAAACAGCTTCTTTTTGTCTGTCAGTTAGTATTTCCAACAAATTCTTTATTTCTGTTTCAATCGCAGCTTTATCCTCGTTTGCAACCAATTCATCTAAGACGGACGGTTCGATTAAAAAAGGCAAATTGGTTACGTCTACGATATTTTCTTTGTTTGAAGACTTATATATATCGAACAGGCGATTTTTAAGCATACGAAATAAGTAATATTTCAGATGAGTAACACCTTCCAACTGTTTCTTGTTGGTGTAAAATTTGAAGAAAGTATCCTGTATGGCGTCTTTGAGTGTTTCTCTTTCGAATCCTAATCCTATGCCATATGCAAATAGCTCATCGACATATTTATTGTATATCGATGAAAAAGCATTATTGTCTCCTTTCAGAAATGAAAATAACAGGATTGGATCTTCTTCGTGTTCGCCTATTTTACTCACTTAAAAACGGATCTTCTTTTCTAATGAAGCACAAAAATAAGAAAAAAACTATTTCAGTATGGAAGAAACCCTGGAAAGCATTTTTCGAGTCATGATTTTATTGTTCAGGAAACTCACGATATAGCCTGTGATGCAGGCTGCTATCAGAGAGCCTTCTCTGACTCCTTCGATCCGTTGAGTGAAGATCAGTGATAAAATGATGGCGACCGTTACTAAGGTGAAATCGAAAATGACCTTGAATTTTCCGAACTCTTTATTGTAACGGCGGGCGGCGTAGTTGACGAATCCTTCTGCACTCATCATCGCAACCTGGGGTTTGATTTCTAATACGACACCAATAGACTGGATGAGACAACCCAACAGTAACAGCGCAATCGACGTTATATAATTGGATGGATGCAGGTCTTCAGCGAGTGACATATTGAAATCTATGAATGTTGAAAATATGAACGAAAATGGAATTTGCAACAGGATAGATATTTGGTCTTGACGGCTTTTCGTCCCTCGGATTAACCAGAACTGTCCTAGTATCAGCAATACGTTTACGATAAAGGTACAGGTCCCTAAAGAAAGAGGGCTGTTGAGGCTTAACACATAATTTACACTTGAAATAGGAGTCGTTCCTAAAGCGGAATGTATAATCAGGACGATTCCTGCAGCTAAAAAATATAATCCAATGACAAATACCAAATACTTTTTTAAAATCGTTTTTATATCCATATCTCCCGACAACATTTAATTACTTTCTTGCTTGGAGCAATATAAGTGTACGCAAAGGTCGCTATTTTTTCGTGAAGAGATTCTGATTTAGTATGAAAAAACGTTATCCATCGAAGCGATTGTTACTATTTGTCAGTCGACTCTTGGGAAAGATTTTGTACCTTTAGAGCAATTAAAAGGGTATCTTATGTTTGAAAGTTTTGATTTTCAGCAAATGATCAGTGCATTCATTGTGTTATTTGCTGTGATTGATATTATTGGTTCCATTCCAATTATTATCAATTTGAAAGAAAAGGGTAAGGACGTGAATGCTATGAAGGCAACGGTTATCTCTTTTTTGTTGATGATCGGGTTCTTCTACGCAGGCGATGTCCTGCTACGGCTTTTCCATGTGGATATCGAATCGTTTGCAGTGGCAGGTTCGTTTGTTATTTTCCTGTTATCACTGGAAATGATACTCGATATAGAAATCTTTAAAAATCAGGGACCGATAAAGGAGGCGACACTGGTTCCGTTGGTCTTTCCTTTACTGGCGGGTGCCGGTTCGTTTACCACATTATTATCTTTGAGGGCGGAGTATGCTAATGTCAATATTGTGATAGCCTTAATACTGAATATGATATGGGTCTATTTTGTCGTTCGCATGACAGCCCGTATCGAACGCTTTTTGGGAAAAGGCGGAATCTATATTATCCGGAAGTTCTTCGGTATTATTTTGTTGGCGATATCAGTCCGCTTGTTTACCGTTAATATCAATCTTCTGATAGAAGCTTTGCAGGGGCATTGAAAAGGGGGTTACAGAGTTTCCTTTTTGCTTTCTATCTGTTCCTTGTTTTTACAGGAGGCAGGTGAGTAACTGTAGTCGCCTGCAAACTGATGAGGCATTAGTTCGACGGGCTTCACTGCAATTTTGCCACCTTTTTGGGTGAATACCAGGCATTGATTGTTAAGTTTCCGTTCTTGCAGGTCGAATACCAGATTCGGATTGAAGTGTTGCCCGTTTACCCGTACTTCAAAATGAAGGTGTTCCGTCGTAGCTCTTCCTGTGCGTCCGGTCAGTGCAATCGGTTGTCCGGCTTTTACATAGTCTCCCGGCTTGACCAGATTTTTGGAGTTATGGCTATAGACTGTTTCCAATCCGTTGTAATGGCGTACAACAATTACGTTTCCGTATGCATAATAAGGCTTAGCTAGACGGACGATTCCGTCGAATGCTGATATGATCGTATCATTGGCGCAAGTTTTCAAATCTACACCCGAATGGTGTTTTCTACGTCCGGCATATGGAGAGATTACTTTTGCGCCGGGTAAAGGGAAAGCATAGTCTTCTTTCTGTACCAGGCTTAAATCGATAAGCATCGAATTCTCATCTGCCATCAGGAGCGGATCCGTTACGCCAATATCATTTTTTTCTCTGTTGGAGAAGTTTACCGTTATATTTTTGCGGGGAGATGTTTGTTCGTACAGTTTCGGTTCTTCCGGAAACAGAAAAGCAAAATCTGTGTTTGGAAGAGGAATATCCGTTGTCGGTAGGATCAGGATTGATTCCTGCTGCGGGGCAGGCTGCGTTTGAGCCGTCCACAAAGAATGGCATGCGCTTAACACTAGTAATAATATGACTGACAATATGCTGTAGTGTGTTTTAGACATTTTGTAAAATTATTGACACTACAAAAATAGAAAAAAAAGTAAAATGGGAGAGAGGTAAAATGAAAAAGGCGTCCGAAAAAGAATCAGACGCCTTTCAATGCCAAACTATTTGTGATTACTCGTCACTCATTATTTGAATAAAGAACAGGCAATACCCAGTTCTAAACCACGCAATTCAGCCAAACTACGCAAACGACCGATACAGGAATAACCTGGATTAGTCTTCTTGTGCAAGTCATCGATCATCTGATGCCCGTGATCCGGACGCATAGCGATTGAGCAACCGCGTTCCTGCTCGATTTCAAGAAGGGCTTTCATTACTTCATAAACGTTCACGTCTCCTTCCAGCAGGTTTGCTTCGAAGAAGTTTCCGGCTTCATCGCGTTTGGTACTACGTATATGGACGAAGTCGATACGGTCACCGAACCGTTTCATCATACCGGCTAGGTCATTATCTCCACGAACACCGAATGAGCCGGTACAGAGGCATAAACCATTGCTTTTGTTTGGTACGGCTTCGATCAACTTGCGGAAATCCTCTTCAGTGCTCAAAATACGGGGCAAGCCTAAGATCGAGTAGGGAGGATCATCCGGATGGATAACCATACGTGCGCCTACTTCGTCGGCAACCGGAGTAATCTCTTTCAGGAAATAAATCAAGTTGGCGCGGAGTCTTTCCGCATCAATGTCTTTGTAACGATCCAGTTCGGCCCGGAACTGATCCAATGTGAAACTTTCCTCGGAGCCGGGCAGACCAGCGATCATGTTGCGTACTAGCAGTGCTTTGTCATCTTCGCTCATCTCGTCGAAACGGGCTTTTGCGATTGCTTTTTCTTCGTCTGTATATTCCTGTTCTGCAGCAGGGCGTTTCAGGATGTAGAGATCGAAAGCCATAAAAGCTGCACGTTCGAAACGTAATGCTTTAGAGCCGTCAGGCATGGTGTAAGCCAAGTTTGTACGGGTCCAGTCCAGAACCGGCATAAAATTGTAAGTAATCACACGGATGTCACATGCAGCCAAGTTACGGATACTTTCCTTATAGTTGTCGATATATTTCTGGAAGTCTCCACTTTGTGTTTTGATATGTTCGTGTACGGGAACACTTTCCACTACGCTCCAGCGTAAGCCGGCTGCTTCGATCATATCCTTGCGTTTCTGTATTTCTTCGACAGTCCATACTTCTCCGTTCGGGATATGATGCAAGGCATTTACAATTCCGGTAGCGCCGGCTTGGCGGATATCGGAAAGACTAACAGGATCGTTCGGTCCGTACCAGCGCCATGTTTGTTCACATAAATACATAATGTCTTGTTTTTAATTGTGAGATTAAATAGAGAATGCATCAAAACCACCGTCTACGATAGCGATTGTTCCAGTTACGAATTTGGAAGCGTCGCTGATCAAGTATTGGATTGTACCAAATAATTCATCCGGTGTACCCAGACGTCTGAACGGAGTATGTGCAATGACAGATTCAGCACGTGGAGTGTAAGATCCGTCCGGATTTGTCATCAAAGTACGGTTCTGCTCCGTCAGGAAGAATCCCGGAGCAATTGCATTTACACGCAAACCTTCTCCGAATTTGATCGCCAGTTCACCGGCCAGGTATTTAGTCAGGTTGGAAATGGCGGCTTTGGCAGCACCATAACCCACGACGCGGGTAAGCGGGCGCAAGGCGGATTCGGAAGAGAAGTTAACGATAGCACCTTCTCTTTGGTTAGCCATTACATCGGCAAATACCATTGTCGGGAGAACTGTTCCGAACAGGTTCAGGTCTACCACCTTACGGAAAGCGTCGATGTTCAGGTCGAAAATCGTGCTGTCCGGTCCGATAGTCGCGCCAGCCATATTACCGCCGGCTGCATTCAGCAATGCATCGATACGACCATATTTGGCCAGGATATCTTTTTTGTTCTGTTCCAGAATTTCTTTGTTTAATACGTCGGTCAGGAAGAAGCTTGCTTCTCCTCCTTTAGCTTTGATGTCGGCTACAATTTGTTCACCAACTTCGGCTGCACGGTCAAGGATAACGATTTTAGCACCTTCTTCAGCAAGATGACCAGCAATACCTCTGCCTAAGATCCCGGCTCCACCGGTAATAATGACAACTTTGTCTTTAACGCAAAATAAATTAGCCATATTTTTATTGTTTATGATTGTGATAATTTCATTGTTACTATCTTATTGTGCTCGCGCACACATTGGGCACAAAAGTATAGTATTTATTTATCAAACAAAAAGAAAACGGATAAAAAATACCTTTTTATGTTTTCAAATATAATTGTTATAGTATTTGATATTCTCTTTCATCAGGATATCAATCGGCATATAATTGATCTGTTCCACTTTTTCTTTGAGGACTAAATGGCGGAACAGTGCCCGTATGCAATTGAATCCCTGCACTTCCGGCCGTTGGGCGATCAGGTGCGTGATGGAACCGTCATTTAGACAAGTGATATTCGGGTCTATCACATCATAGCCGATCAATCTGAATTTCTCTCCTTTATCGCGGAAGTATTTTCCCAGTAAGTGGGCACGGGAGTTGAATATGATACCTGCGTTCACCTCTTTATGCTCTTCTAAGAAAGTATTCAGTATGCTTATGTTCTTTTCCGGTTCGTCGGCATGTAATTGTACGGAATAGATACGTCCGTCATAGTTCTTTTCTGCCAGATAATTCCTGAAGCCTTCCTCGCGTTTCATGACCTGGGTTACCTGCATTTCTCCTTTGCGGATAAAGCGGAAGATTGCGATATTTTCGGTCGGGTTGATTTGTTCGTATAGCAAACGGCCGGCAATGTATCCGGAATCGTACGAGTTAGTCCCGTAATAGGCCACACAATTGGTGTTTTCAATGAATGCGTCTATCAGTATGTAAGGTATTTGTAACTGATCCAGCCGGGATGCCAACTTGACGACACTGTCATGGAACTGTGTTGCAATCACGACTCCCTGACAGTCGGCTTTTTCGATCCGGGGAATGAGCTCGTCGAAACTGCTTTTGTCGTATTGATTGAAGCACATACGTTCGACTTCCACGTTGTAGCTGAAAAGTTCCTGCTCTGCTTTATCTATTCCTTCGCAAAGTTTATCCCAATATTCGCCTTTTGCAAAAGAAGGAATCAGAGTGATAAAATGGTAGTTCTTTTTTAGTGCAAGGGAACGGGCTATCAGGTTCGGGTGATAGTCTATTTCTTTTAAAACTTTTTCTACTTTTTTCTGTGCCTCTTCGGATACTTTGCCTCGGTTGTGCAATATGCGGTCGACGGTTCCGGTCGAAACTCCGGACATCTCTGCAATGTCTTTGATTCTATATGTCTTACCCATAGATCGGAAAGCTATACAGCCCGCAGAATGTTTATTTTTGCGGGCTGTTGTCTATTTATGATTTGATATTATAGTTGTTGTACTTCTTCTTCTGTTGAAATCGTATTTAATTTTCTGAATGTGTAGCACTGCATCATATAGATAAGAGGAACGGCGACAAAGAGTCCGACGAAGAACAAGATACAACCGACGATCGCAGTGCCGATCATGGCCAACAGTAATAAAAACAGCGGCATACCCTGTCCTTTAGTCAAGTCCCAGCTTTTTTGCAGTGATTCTATAATTCCGCAGTCTTCCTCTACGATATAGGCAGAATAAAATTGCAGGCGGATAGCCAGATAGATACCCGGAACAATCAGTAAGAATATTCCGATAGCCACTGCGATACCCATAATGATGCTGGCAATAAGATAAGTGAAGATTTTACGGGATTGCTGTCCGTATGCGGAAAACTGTGGTTCTTCTCCATCCATTGTCTGGAACAGATTTTTTATGTAGCCCAACATGAAAGCACTGGATATGACGGCACTGATCAGATTCACGATGATCTTACCGACCATCGAACCTTGCGCTGGCATACCGAACAGACTAATGATTGATGACAGGATAAAATATCCGATAAACAGCCCTACCAGTACCCAGATCTGAGATTTAGTGTACTTCCATGAAGTGCCGAACACTTCCGATATCATAAACTTTGGTTCCATATGAATTGATTATTTAGGTTATATAAGCCGTAAAATTAGGATAAATTATTGAATAAACAAATTCTGTGTTAAAATTATGTATCAATTTAAACGAATATATTTTCGATTGGTCAAATTCTTAATATATCTCTGATACAGAAATATAAAATAAGCAATTTTTTAGTATAAAAGATTGTATAAACGGAAAAAGTACAACAAAAAGATTCTACATTTGTACGCTTTTTATGAGGAATAGGCTATGAACCCATAAGTTTAGGACAGCATCGTTGTGGAATTTTTTTACTATGGATGCAGCGGATCTCACCCGTTGCGATGGCTTTTTGATGGCCTTCTAATGACTAAAAACAAGAATAGTATAGAAGATATATAATAATGAATATGGATAAACAAATGTTGAGAACTACTATTACCCAATTAAGGCAAATTGCATTGTTTGCAGTAGGGGTATCTTTATTAACCGCTTGCGGGAACAATCAAAGCGGTATGAAGTTAGGGGATAATGAATTTGCTGTCCTTGCTGTCAATTCGACAACGAGCGACCAGACAACTTCCTATCCGGCGACGATCAGAGGAACGCAGGATATTGAGGTACGCCCCCAGGTTTCGGGTTTTATCGTTAAGTTATGTGTGGATGAAGGAGCAACAGTTCGTAAAGGGCAGGCTTTGTTCCAGATCGATCCGACCCAGTATGCTGCTGCGGTCGGACAGGCAAAAGCGGCTGTCGAGATGGCTAAAGCCAATGTCGCTACTTTGACCCTGACCGAAAAGAATAAAAAGGCTTTGTTCGATCAGAAGATTATCAGTGATTTTGAGTATCAGACAGCGGTCAACCAGCTTATGTCTGCCAAGGCAAGCCTGGCTCAGGCAGAAGCATCTTTGGTAAGCGCAAATCAGAATTTATCTTTCTGTACGGTGACAAGCCCGTCGAATGGCGTTGTCGGTACATTTCCGTACCGTATCGGAAGTCTGGTCAGCCCTTCTGTTTCGCAGCCGTTGACAACCGTATCCGAAATCAACGACGTGTATGTTTATTTTTCTATGACGGAGAAAGAGTTATTGCGCTTGACAAGAGCCGGGGGCACTTTGAAAGAACAGCTAGAAAAGATGCCGGCTGTCCGCTTGCAGCTGTCCGACGGCACAACCTATCAGTCGGAAGGCAAGATCGATGCCGTTAGCGGTGTAATCGACCAGTCAACCGGGTCTGTCAGCATGCGTGCTGTTTTCCCGAATGATAAAAATATATTGAGAAGCGGCGGTACCGGCAACATCATATTCCCATACACGATGGATGGGATTATTATTATCCCTCAGTCCGCTACTGTCGAAATCCAGGACAAAAAGTTTGTTTTCGTCTTGCAGGCGGACAATTCCGTGAAGAATACGGAGATTCAGATCTCTAATCTGGATGACGGGAAGAATTACCTGGTGACGAATGGTTTGAAATCCGGTGATAAAATCGTGATTGAAGGCGTACAGAACCTCCATGACGGCCAGGCTATCGAGCCGATCACGCCGGAACAGCAGAAAGCGAAATATGATCAGGCCTTGAAAGACCAGAACGAAGGTAATCTGAAGACCGCTTTTAATTAATAACTTCCATTTGTTCGTTAAAAACAGAAGATATGAAATTAGATAGATTTATAAACCGCCCGGTGCTCTCAACGGTGATCTCCATCTTGATTGTCATACTGGGTATATTAGGCTTGCTGTCCTTGCCTATTACCCAATATCCGGATATTGCCCCTCCAACCGTTTCGGTGAGAGCTACTTATACGGGGGCAAACGCCCAGACGGTATTGAATAGTGTGATTGCGCCGCTGGAAGACCAGATCAATGGTGTGGAGAACATGATGTACATGACTTCATCGGCTTCAAATAACGGATCGGCCGAAATCTCCATTTATTTTAAACAGGGTACTGATCCTGACATGGCTGCCGTCAATGTGCAGAATCGTGTTTCCATGGCACAAGGTTTGCTGCCGGCCGAAGTAACCAAGATCGGTGTGACGACTCAGAAACGTCAGAACTCCATGTTGATCGTGTTCTCTGTTTATGATGCCGAGGACCGTTACGACCAGCGATTTATCGAGAACTATGCCAAGATCAACCTGATTCCGGAAGTACAGCGTGTACCTGGTGTGGGTGATGCAAACGTGTTAGGAACAGACTATTCCATGCGTATCTGGCTGAAGCCGGATGTGATGGCACAGTATAAACTGGTTCCGAATGACGTTGCAGGCGTCTTGGCTGAGCAGAACGTGGAAGCCGCTCCGGGTTCGTTTGGTGAACAGGGTAACCAGAGTTTCCAGTATACGATCCGTTATAAGGGACGTTTGCAGGAAGTGAACGAATTTGAGAACATGGTTGTGAAAGCTTTGCCGGATGGTGAAGTGCTCCGTATGAAAGATATCGCCGATATCGAATTGGGACGTCTGACTTATAACTTTGTCAATAAAGTAAACGGTCATAGTGCCGTAACTTGTATCGTTTATCAGATGGCAGGAACCAATGCGACGGAAACCATCAATAATATCCAGAACCTGCTGGAAGAAACAGAAAAGATATTGCCTCCGGGCTTGAAGATCGACGTCGGTATGAATGCCAACGACTTCTTGTACGCTTCTATCCATGAGGTGCTCAAGACGTTGATCGAAGCCTTCATCCTGGTATTTATCGTTGTGTATATCTTCTTGCAGGATTTACGTTCGACTTTGATTCCGGCTATCGCGATCCCGGTAGCATTGATCGGTACGTTCTTCATGCTATCGCTGATCGGCTTTAGCTTGAACTTGCTGACTCTTTGTGCCATGGTGCTCGCCATTGCGATCGTGGTCGATGATGCGATCGTGGTCGTCGAGGGTGTCCATGCCAAGTTGGACCAGGGATACAAATCAGCGAAACTGGCTTCTATCGATGCCATGAACGAGCTGGGCGGTGCTATCGTCTCCATTACGTTGGTCATGATGTCCGTGTTTATTCCGGTAAGTTTCATGAGCGGTACGGCCGGTACATTCTATCGCCAGTTCGGTTTGACGATGGCTATCTCGATCGGTTTGTCTGCATTGAACGCCTTGACGTTGAGTCCGGCTCTGTGCGCGATGTTCTTGAAGCCGCACGAAGAAGGACATGAGAAGAAATCGACCTTCGTCTCCCGTTTCCACTCTTCTTTCAATGCCGCATACGACTCTTTGCTGAACAGCTATAAAAAACGTGTTGTATTCTTTATCCAAAAGAAATGGCTTTCGTTCGGTATCGTTGCCGGATGTATCGTCTTGCTTGTTGTTTTGATGAATGCGACTCCGACAGGTATGGTTCCGAATGAAGATACCGGTACGATCATGGGAGCGGTGACGCTGCCTCCGGGAACATCCCAGGAACGTACGATAGAGGTGATGAACAAGGTGGATAGCCTGATCGCTGCCGACCCGGCAGTCAAATCGCGTACGGCCATTATTGGTTTCAGCTTTATCGGTGGCCAGGGGCCTTCATACGGTTCGTTCATTATCAAGTTGAAAGATTGGGAAGAACGTTCCATGATGCAGAGTTCGGATATTGTGTATGGCAGTTTGTTCATGCGTGCGCAAAAGATTGTGAAGGATGCACAGGTGCTGTTCTTTACTCCGCCTATGATCCCAGGGTATTCCGCATCCAGCGATATCGAGTTGAACATGCAGGATAAGACCGGTGGCGATCTGGAAAAATTCTTCGATGTGACGAAGCAATATATGGCTGCTTTGACAGCGCGTCCTGAAATCAAGTCGGCACAGAGTACCTTCAACCCTAACTTCCCGCAGTATATGATCGATATCGATGCGGCTGCCTGTAAGAAAGTAGGGATCAGTCCGAGTGATATTCTGGCAACCATGCAGGGATATTACGGTGGTTTGTATGCCTCCAACTTCAACCGTTTCGGTAAGATGTACCGTGTGATGGTCCAGGCTGATCCGGCTTTGCGTACCAATTTGGAATCGTTGAAGAATATCAAAGTCCGCAATGGAAACGAAATGGCTCCAATCTCGCAGTTCGTGTCTATCAAGAAAGTGTATGGACCGGATATTATCAGCCGTTTCAATATGTATACATCTATTAAAGTGATGGTTGCGCCGGCGGATGGATACACCAGTGGCCAGGCATTGAAAGCAATCGAGGAGGTTGCCGGTACGACACTTCCGACCGGTTTCGGATACGAGTTGGGTGGTATGGCGCGTGAAGAGGCTGAAACCAGCGGCAGCACGACCGGTTTGATCTTCCTGCTCTGTTTCGTCTTCGTTTATTTGCTGCTGAGCGCCCAGTATGAAAGTTATATTCTGCCGTTGGCAGTATTGCTTTCCATTCCGTTCGGTTTGATGGGTAGCTTCCTGTTCGTACAGGGATGGGCTGCTTTGGGTAATATCCCGGCTTTGAAGATGATCTTAGGTACGATGTCCAACAATATCTATATGCAGATCGCCTTGATCATGTTGGTCGGTTTGTTGGCGAAGAACGCCATCCTGATCGTAGAGTTTGCCCTTGATCGTCGCCGTATGGGTATGAGTATCACGTGGGCTGCCGTTTTAGGTGCTGCCGCTCGTCTACGTCCTATCCTGATGACATCGTTGGCTATGGTAGTCGGTTTGTTGCCTATGATGTTCGCGTTCGGTGTAGGTGCTCACGGTAACCGTACTTTGGGTACTGCTGCCATCGGAGGTATGTTCATCGGTATGATCTTCCAGATTTTTATTGTTCCGGTTTTGTTTGTGGTATTCCAGTACTTGCAGGAGAAATTCAAACCTATCGAATGGGAAGATTTGGATAACAGCGATATGAATACGGAAATAGAACAGTACGCAAAAACAAAATAAGAGATGACAATGAAGAAACAGATTATATATATGGTATGTGCAACCGCTCTTTTGAGCAGTTGCCATATCTATAAGGCATATGACCGTCCGGATACGATCGAAACTTCCGGTATCTACCGTGATCCGGTCTCTGCCACCGACACGTTGGCAGCAACAGATACGGCCAATATGGGAAACCTGCCCTGGAAGGAAGTTTTTCGTGATCCTAAATTGCAGGCCTTGATCGAAGAGGGATTGGCAAACAATGTGGATATGCAAGCCGCTATTCTGAGGGTAGAGGAGGCCAAATTGTTGCTGACTTCCGCTCGCCTGTCTTTCCTCCCTTCTTTGAATCTGGCTCCGCAAGGAACCATAACCAAAATGGAAAATACGGGGTATGTGAAAGCCTATACCTTGCCGGCGGCAGCCAGCTGGGAAGTCGATTTGTTTGGTAAACTATTGAATGCGAGCCGCGGGCAGAAAGCCGCTTACTTGCAGAGCCAGTACACGCAGCAAGCGATACGTTCGCAGCTGATCGGCGGAATCGCCAATGCCTACTTCACTCTGTTGATGTTGGACCGCCAGGTGGAGATTACTTCCAAGACGGTAGATATCTACAAAGAAAATGTGCGGGCTATGGAGGCGATGAAGGTTGCCGGCATGACAACAGAAGCCGCAGTCGTCCAGATGCGTGCCGTGTACCATCAGGTATCCGGTTCGTTGATCGAACTGAAGCGTCAGGTGCGTGAAGTGGAGAACTCCTTATCTGTATTGCTAGCGAAAGCACCGCAGCCTATCGACCGCAGTACGCTTGAAGACCAGGTGATGCCTGAAGAGCTGATGGCTGGTGTTCCTTTGCAGTTGTTGGAAAACCGTCCGGATGTGAAGGTGGCCGAGATGACATTGGCCAGCGCTTATTATACAACTAATAAGGCCCGTGCCGCTTTTTATCCGGGAATCAATATTACGGCGACAGCCGGTTGGACGAATGGTTCGGGTGTTACGGTTTCCAATCCGGGACAGTTTATGTTTCAGGCGTTGGCTTCGTTGGCACAGCCTATCTTTAACAATGGTAAGCTGGTGGCCAACCTGAAAATCTCAAAAGCGGAAGAACAGATTGCCAAGATGAACTACCAGCAGACGATTCTGGAAGCGGGAAAGGAAGTGAGTGACGCTTTGCATCTTTATGATGCTACCAATAGAAAACTTATCCAGGACAAGGCTCAGATAGAAGAGTTGGAAAAGGCGGTAACCTATACTAATGCTTTGTTCCAATCCGGACAGTCCACTTATCTGGAAATTCTTTCTGCCCAGCAGAGTCTGCTCAGTGCGCAGTTGACGGAAGTCTCCGACAATGTCCAGCGTATGCAGGCTGTTATCAATTTATATAGTGCCGTCGGTGGCGGAAGAGAGTAAAAAGCAATTGACAATTTAAAAGGAGATTATTATGATTAGTCCGTTAGCTTATGTAGATGCAAGCGCGAAGTTAGGAGCGAACGTAACCGTCCATCCGTTTGCATACGTCGATAAGAATGTAGAAATCGGTGATGACTGCGAGATCATGCCTCATGTCAGTATCATGAGTGGAACCCGTATGGGAAAGAGGAACCGCATCTTCAATGGTGCTGTCATTGCTGCCGAACCGCAGGATTTTAACTATAAGGGAGATGATACGATCGTCGAAATCGGAGATGACAATGTGATCCGTGAAAACGTAGTGATCAACCGTGCGACCAATTCTGGTGGGAAGACGATTATCGGTAATGGCAATTTCCTGCATGAAGGCGTGCATGTTTCCCACGACACGCATATCGGTAATCACAGTGTGTTCGGATACGGGAGCAAGATTTCCGGCAACTGCATGATTGAAGATTATGTGATTTTCGGAGGTAACGTGCTGGTGAGCCAGGGATGTCGTGTCGGAACCTGGTCGATGACGCAGACCGGTTGCCGCTTCCGCAAGGATGTGCCTCCTTATATCGTGGCTGCATTGGAGCCGACGACCTATTACGGGGTAAACTCCGTAATCCTGATGCACGAAGGCATGAGCGAAAAGATCGTAAAACATATCAGCCATGCTTACCGTATCATCTATCAAGGTAACGCCAGTATATTCGATGCCTTGCTGATGATTAAGGACCAGGTGCCGATGAGCGACGAAATCCAGCATATCATCGACTTCATCAGTGCTTCGAAATTGGGCATCATCAAATAAAATAGGATTATCCGACAGAAAAGAAAGAGTTGTTCTTTATGGAGCAGCTCTTTTTTTATTTATCTTTGTTGAGTTTTATATTCTCAATGTCTAATCTAAAAATGAAATGTAACATGAAAAACTTATTTAAATCGTTTGTGGTTCTTTTAGCAGTTATGGCTGCTGTCCCTTCTTTTGCGCAAAAAGCGAATAACACGTTGACTGAAAAAGAAAAGAAACAAGGTTGGACTTTGCTGTTCAACGGGAAAGATTTTACCGGTTGGAGACAATGTAACAATACCGGTATGGCCCCGAACTGGGTAATCGAAGACGAGGCGATGAAAGTCTTTACCGCTCCGGGCAAAAAACCTGGACACGGTGCAGGAGGCGATATCCTGTATAAGGAAAAGAAGTTCAAGAACTTTGAGCTGTCTGTAGATTGGAAAACCAGTAAAATGGGAAATTCAGGTATCTTCTATTATGTACGCGAAGTTCCGGGCAAACCGATCTATTATGCAGCTCCCGAAGTACAGGTTCTGGATAATGTGGATGCAACCGACAACAAGCTGGCAAACCACCTTGCCGGTTCTTTGTATGATATGCTCCCTGCCGATCCGAAAACGGTAAAACCTGCCGGCGAATGGAACACGATCGTGATCAAGGTGAAGGATGGCAAAGTGACGCATACCCAGAATGGAAAGAAGGTCGTTCAGTATACCTTGTGGAGCAAAGAATGGGATGATATGGTTGCCAATAGCAAATTCAAAGATTTCCAAGGCTTCCAGGAAGGCATTTCCCATGAAGGGTATATCGGTTTGCAGGATCATGGTTATCCGATCTGGTTCCGCAATATCAAGATTCGGGAATTGAAGTAAGTTATGGTTTAAATCTGCTAATTTAAGTGACAATTGGCATGCTTCTATTGTCAAACAGCCTGCTCATAGACCTTTTGCCTTTAGTCGAAAACCTTTTCGCCCTTGGTCAAAAGCCCTTTCGACACAGGTCAAAAACCTTTTCGACTAAGGGCGAAAAGGTAAGGAGTGGTAGAAATAGCTGTTAATACCTGTGTATTTGTTGATTAATTGATATTGTAGTATCCTTGTTTTTCATTTAATATATATAGGTGGATGTGAAGATGGGGGCATGGCCAACCCGAATCTGGGCGAGACAGGGTGAAGGCAAATTTTTGAGGTGAAGGCAGTCCGGTTGTCTGCCTTCACCCTTGTATGACATGATAATCGAAAGGTGTCAAAGGTGGGTGAAGTTGAAATGATTCATATCTGCCTAAAAATGAACTTATATCATTTAATATGAACTATAAGATGGAGAAGGTGTATAGACAAAAAGAGGATAACCCCGAAGGACTATCCTCTTTTCTATATTATCAAACCTTTTTTCCGATTATTAAAGAGCGCCGACTTCTTTCAACGCTTCGTTTGTTTTGTGAACGGCTGCTGCACTCTTGGCGAAGAGTTCTTTTTCTTCAGCTGTCAATTCCAGTTCAACGATCTTTTCGATACCGTTCTTACCCAGGATAACAGGAACGCCGATGCAAAGATCGGATTCTCCGTATTCACCTTCCAGGTAAACGGAACAAGGAACCATCTTCTTCTGGTTGTGGATGATAGACTCGACAACATAAGCTCCTGCTGCACCCGGTGCATACCATGCGGAAGTACCTAACAGCTTAGTCAGTGTAGCACCGCCGACCATAGTGGAAGCGACAACTTCCTGCAGTTTTTCAGCGCTCAACAACTTACTTACGGGAATACCTTTGTAAGTAGCCAGACGAGCCAACGGGATCATAGTCGTGTCACCGTGACCGCCGATTACCATACCTTCGACTTCGTTAGCATTGCAACCTAAAGCCTGAGACAAGAAATATTTGAAACGGGAGCTATCCAGAGCACCGCCCATACCGATGATACGGTTTTTCGGCAGACCCAGAGACTTCAATGACAGGTAAGTCATTGTATCCATCGGGTTGGAGATCACTACCAGGATTGCGTTCGGAGAATATTTCAGGATGTTCTGAGCAACACTCTTAACGATACCAGCGTTAACACCGATCAGTTCTTCGCGAGTCATACCTGGTTTACGAGGAATACCTGAAGTGATGACAACAACGTCAGAGTTAGCTGTTTTTTCGTAGTCATTTGTGCAACCTGTAACTGTAGTATCGAAACCCAGCAGTTGAGCAGTCTGCATCATATCCATTGCTTTACCTTCGGAAACCCCTTCCTTAACGTCAAGCATTACAACTTCGTCTGCCACTTCATTGAAGGCAAGAACATTTGCGCAAGTAGCACCTACATTACCGGCGCCAACAACTGTTACTTTAGACATAATAATAAGTTTTTATGTTTTACTTATAATAATACTTCTATCTCTCTTAAAAGCGAGACAAAGGTACAACCTATTACGAAATAAAGAAATATTTCCGTATATATTTTACGCCTTCCTCAGTTAAATTTATGAATTATGATTTATCATTTATCATCGATGCATAAATCATAAATCATAATTCATACCTCTTCTCACTCTACATAAAGTACCAGCCCTTTCAGATATTCCCCTTCCGGATGGTAAATGTTGACCGGATGGTCGGCGGGTTGTGTCAGTTGGTGCAGGATGCGGACACTGCGCCCGGACTGGGCGGCAGCACTGAATACGGCCAGACGGAAGTTTTCCTTGCTTACCACCTGCGAGCAGGAGAAGGTGAACAGGATACCTCCTGGCTTGATCTTTTCGAAAGCGATGGCGTTCAGTTTGCGGTAACCTTGCAAGGCATTGCGCAATACGTTTTTATGTTTGGCGAAAGCTGGTGGATCCAGGATGATGAGATCGTAGTTGCTTCCCATCTTTTCGAGATATTTGAAAGCGTCTTCCGCATAAGCTTCGTGGCGCGGATCGCCTGGAAAGTTCAATTCCACGTTCCTGTTGGTCAGCGAGATCGCTTTGGCAGAGCTGTCGACCGAGTGAACGACCTTGGCTCCTCCCCGCATGGCGTAGAACGAGAAGCCGCCAGTGTAGCAGAACATGTTCAGTACGGAGCGTCCTTTGGCATAGCGTTCCAGCAACGACCGGTTTTCGCGCTGATCGACAAAGAAACCTGTCTTTTGCCCCTTTTGCCAGTCGACACAGAATTTCAGGCCGTTCTCAAGAGCGATGTCCTCCACTTCACCACCGTACAGGTAGCCGTCTTCGCTGCCTAAGTTGGCCTTGTAAGGCAAAGTCGCTTCCGATTTGTAATATATGTTCTGTAAAGAATCTCCCAACACGGCTTTCAGGGCTTCGGCAATCTGATGGCGTGCATAGTGCATACCGACAGAATGCGCCTGCATGACGGCGGTGTGGGCATACATGTCGATGACAAGTCCCGGAAGATTATCTCCTTCTCCATGTACCAATCGATATGTATTGTTGTTTTCCACTCCGGCAAGTTCCAGTGTCTGGCGCAGTGTGTAAGCGATACGGATGCGTTCTTCCCAGAAAGCGGCATCTATCGTGACCGGCTTGAAAGATAAGATGCGTACGGCGATACTGCCTATCTGATAATGTCCGATACCTAAAAAGTGTCCGTTCGTACCATAAACTTCTACCAAGTCGCCTTCTTCCGGTTCACCTTCGATCGTTTGGATAGCACCGGAGAATACCCACGGGTGGAAACGTAGCAACGATTCCTCTTTTTTCGGTTTGAGAAATACTTTACACTCCTTCATTTATATCTGTTTCAATTGATTGTATATTTTCAGGCAGGCCCATGCGTCAAGGGCTGCATATTTTTTCTGTGCGTCGCTGAGGACGTCGGCTTCCCAGTTGCTCAGACGCTGTCCTTTCGAGATCTTCTTGTTGAAGAGGATGGCGTATATCTTTTGCAGGCTGGCGTCTTCGATACCGAACTGCCCGACATAATTCTGCAAGTCCAGGAAGTTGGCGGGTTGTATGTCCGTGCGTTTCCGCATCGCCCCGAAATCGTCGCGCAGTGAAAGGCCTATCTTCAGCACCTTTTCATTCGCCAGAAATTCTTCCAATGCTTCCGGAATACCGATCCGATTCAGGCGGAACAGAAAACAGGCTTCGTCGGTCGATATTTGCATAAGCGATATTTTGTAACGTTGTCCTTTCTTGAAGCTCGGACGGGTTTCCGTGTCGAACCCGACGGACTGGAATTCGGAGAGGTAGCCGACTGCTTTCTCAACATCCCTCAATGTGTCGATCACAATGATCCTTCCGGTAAATTCTTCTAAGGGAAGCTCGGATATTGCCTCTTTTGTTATCGAATGTGTGTATTGTTGTGTCATTCTTCTTTGTCGGTTTCTAAAAGTTCTTCATCGCTGTATCGCACGGCGTGGAGTGCTTTTAATGCGTTTAATAATTGTTGTCCCCAGAATTCGCAGAAGTTTTTACGACACAATACGATTGCCTCGAGCATCACTTCTTCATTGCCTTGACGGAACAGAGAGATGAAATTACCCGTATCTTGGTAAACATCGGCCAGATTCTCCGAGATAAAGGCGGCGATCGGCGTGTCGCTGTATTGCATATCCGGATGGAACGTTTCGAGATAGGAGTCTTTTTCTCCGAGCAGTCCGGCGATCCGGTTGCGGACCGATTCGTACATGTCTTCCGTGACGGTCAATTCCGGTTCTGCATCTTCGTCTTCTTCTGCTTCGGGTAGAAGGGTGGCTTTCAGATACAGCAAGGGCAAGATCTTGACTGCCTTATCCAGAAAGTCGAAAAGACCGGTATTGCTGGCGTTCTCGACAAACGTACAAAATTCCAGTGCAACTGTTACGAATTCCAGCGTATTGCGTTCGTATATCGGGTTGTTCTCTTTTTCCATGCTAATTATCTTAGTAGATACCTTGCGTTTATAATCTGCAAAAGTAGCAATTTTTTCTTTGTAAAGCTAATATAGGATACCGCACCCAAATGTTTTGCCGGAATTTTGAGATTGGAGCCTAAGGGAAATGCGAATGTCGTAGGGAACTTGAAATTTTCTATGTACATTTGCGTGTTGTAAATTTAATTGTGTAATGGCTAAAAAGACGACTGCAAAACAAAATACGAATAACGGGGAAAGTAAATTTAAAGGGATTCGGAACTTTTTTACCAGCGAGCGGACCCGTTTTATTACCGGATTGGTTATTTCCATTGTTACCATATATGTAGGTCTGGCATTGATTTCGTTTTTCTTTACGGGGGGGGCGGATCAGAGCAAGATCGAGAATATCCCGTTGTCGGACCTGGTGATCAATCGTGGATCAGTAGAGAACTGGACGGGGGTGCGCGGGGCTTTCCTTGCCGATTTGCTGATGAACCGGTGGTTTGGGATTTCTTCTTTCCTGATCCTGTTTTTCCTCGGTTCAGTCGGAGCGAAGCTAATGAACCTGAGCCGGGTATCGTTGTTGAAACGTTTCCTGTTTAGTGCGGCCATGCTGATATGGGGATCGTTGTTCTTTGCTTTTATCTTTATCCGCGGATATGAAGATACGTTTATTTATTTGGGGGGACAGCACGGATATTATTTGTCGGAGGTGATGATGAATAATATCGGGATACCGGGAACGGTCCTGCTGCTGGTCGGCTTGTTCCTGATTGTTGCGATCTTCACCAGTAAACGGACGATCCCGTTCCTGCAAAATGTCTTCTCTTTCGGATGGCTAAAGAACCGTTTGAAACGGGATAAGAGTGAAACGACGGAAGTGCCGGAAGAGGAAGAAGATGTGGAAGGGGAAGCAGAGGTTTATGCCCCTGTTGAAAAAACAGTGGCTGCACCTCAGCCTGTTGCATATCGTGAGACAGTAGAAGAAAACATCGGGCCGGACGAGTATGTTTTCGATACGGAAACCGAGATGCGGAAAGCCGAGGTGGAAACGGAAGTCTCGCAAAAGGATGATTTTGAATTTGAAGTAGCCCGTGGGGATGATCCGGTTGTCGAGGCCGGCAATGGCAATAACACGATTTTCGAAGTGGAAGTGCCCGAAGAAGAGGAGGAATTCGATCAGTCTCAATTGGGTAAATATGATCCACGCCTGGACTTGTCCCGTTATATGTTCCCGACGCTCGACCTGTTGAAATTTTATGATTCGGGCAATGTCGAGGTAAACCGCGAAGAATTGGAAGAGAACCAGCAGATGATCAAGCGGACGTTGGAGGACTTCGGTATCAATATCGCTTCTATCAAGGCGACAGTCGGACCGACGGTTACGCTCTATGAGATCATCCCGGAAGCAGGTGTGCGTATTTCCAAGATTAAGAATCTGGAAGATGACATTGCTTTGAGCCTTTCAGCCTTGCAGATCCGTATTATCGCACCGATGCCGGGTAAAGGAACGATCGGAATCGAGGTTCCGAACAATAAGCCGCAGACTGTTTCGATGCAGTCGGTGGTCGCTTCGCGTAAATTCCAGGAATGTACGTATGATTTGCCGGTGGCGATCGGAAGGACGATTGTCAACGAAGTGTTTATGTTCGACTTGTGCAAGACTCCCCACCTGTTGGTGGCTGGTGCGACCGGACAAGGTAAATCGGTCGGCTTGAATGCGATTATCACCTCTTTGCTGTATAAGAAGCATCCGGCCGAATTGAAGTTCGTGATGGTCGATCCCAAGCAGGTGGAATTTAGCATTTATTCGAAGATCGAACGCCATTATCTGGCGAAATTGCCGAATGCCGACAAACCGATCGTGACGGAGCCGGGGGATGCGGTGGCGACTTTGAACTCTTTGGTGATCGAGATGGAAAATCGTTATAAATTATTGGTGGAGGCTTCGGCGCGTAATATAAAGGAATATAATGAAAAATTCATTTCCCGCCGTCTGAATCCGGAGAAAGGACATCGGTTTCTGCCTTATATCGTTGCAATCGTCGATGAGTTTGCCGACTTGATTGCGACTTCTGGCAAAGAGATCGAGTTGCCGATCTCGCGTATAGCGGCTAAGGCTCGTGCGGTTGGTATCCATATGATCCTGGCAACCCAGCGCCCGGATACGAAAGTGATTACAGGGACGATCAAGAGTAACTTCCCGAGCCGTATTGCGTTTAAGGTGATGTCTCAGATTGACTCCCGTACGATTTTGGATACCCCGGGAGCCAACCGTTTGATCGGTAAGGGCGATATGCTGGTTCTGATTACCGGAAGCAGCGAGCCGACGCGTGTTCAGTGTGCGTTTGTCGATACGCCGGAAGTGGAAGATATCGTGAATTATGTCGGTGCGCAGGTGGCTTATCCGACTGCTTATTTGTTGCCTGAATATATAGGTGAAGGCGGTGAATCTTCTTCGGCCGGGACGGTGGATCTGTCGGATCGAGACCCGTTGTTCGATGAAGCAGCCCGTCTGATCGTGATCCAGCAGCAGGGTTCGACTTCGCTTATCCAGCGAAAGTTTGCAATCGGTTACAACCGTGCAGGTCGCTTGATGGATCAATTGGAAGCGGCGGGTATTGTCGGTCCTTTCGAGGGTAGTAAAGCCCGTCAGGTCTTGATTCAGGACGAATACAGCCTGGAGCAGTTGTTGAATTCGTTGAAATGATTTATGAGTTATGGGGATGGGCTGTTGGTTTATCTATATTGACATGCTTTGAGTGCTATAAGCCCTTTTTGAGATCTGCTAATGATTGGGAGTTTAAATCATAAATAAAAAACGACATGAAAAGAGATAATAAAATAAAAGTTTGCCGCATTTTGGCTGTTGTTTTCCTGTGTTTTTGGACTATATCCGGTGTGAGGGTATTGGCACAGAACGCTACGTCCATTTTGGATAAGGCTGCTTCTGCTTATGAAGATTCTAACGGCTTGACTGCTTACTTTACGATGCAGACACGTTCGGATGTGCAGAAAGTGTCGGAAAGCTTTGATGGTACGATCGATATTAAAGGTGATAAATTCGTACTGAAGACTCCTGATATGATCACTTGGTTTGATGGAACGACACAATGGTCGTTTGTCGAGCGTAATGAGGAAGTCAATGTTTCCACCCCGACCGGCGAGGAGTTGCAGGCTACGAATCCGGCCCTGTTGCTCCGTTCCTATGAAAAAGGATTTACCGCTAAATATAAGGGCGAGAGCACGGCTCCGAGCGGCAAAGCTGCTCATGATATCGAGCTGGTTCCTAAAAAGAAAAGCGATATCGTACGGGTGGAGCTCCAGATAGAGAAGTTTTCCGGTTTTCCGGCTTCGATCGCCGTTTTTTCAAAGAATGGGATCAGCAGTACGATCCGTATCAGCAAAATGAAAACGGGAGTAAACCAACCGGATAGCTATTTTGTTTTTAACGAAAAAGACTATCCTGATGCTGAAATAATAGATTTGAGGTGATTTATGAATTATGATTTTATTATCGACGCATAAATCATAATCCATAAATTATCAATCATAACTCATAAATCATAAAACGATGAATACAACTCAGAATGAAAAAGTTCGTTGCCTGATTATCGGTTCAGGCCCTGCCGGTTATACTGCGGCTATCTATGCTTCACGTGCAAATCTGTCCCCTGTCCTCTACGAAGGCATTCAGCCGGGCGGACAGCTTACGACTACTACCGAAGTAGAGAATTTTCCCGGTTATCCCGAAGGCGTTACCGGTACGGAACTGATGGAAGACTTGCGGAAGCAGGCTGCCCGTTTCGGTGCTGATATCCGCGTTGGCATTGCGACTGAGACAGATTTGTCTGCTGCTCCCTATAAAGTGACGATTGACGGTGAAAAAGTGATTGAGACGGAAACGCTGATCATCTCGACCGGTGCGACTGCCAAATATTTAGGATTGCCGGATGAGCAGAAATATGCCGGAATGGGTGTTTCGGCTTGTGCGACTTGCGACGGTTTTTTCTATCGTAAGAAAGTGGTGGCTGTTGTAGGTGGTGGTGATACGGCTTGTGAAGAAGCACTTTATCTGTCCAGCTTGGCAAAACAAGTGTATCTGATTGTCCGCAAACCGTATTTGCGTGCATCCAAAGTCATGCAAGAGCGTGTCCTGAACACTCCGAATATCACGGTCTTGTTCGAGCATAACACGATCGGTCTTTTCGGTGAAGACGGTGTCGAAGGTGCACATCTGGTAAAACGGATGGGTGAACTGGACGAAGAAAAGGTGGATATAGCAATTGACGGTTTCTTCTTGGCTATCGGTCATACTCCGAATTCCAAGATATTCAAACCCTGGGTCGAAACAGACGAGGTTGGCTATATTAAGACGGTTCCGGGTACGCCGAAGACAAGAGTGCCGGGGGTATTTGCTGCCGGAGACGTGGCTGATCCACATTATCGCCAAGCCATTACGGCTGCAGGTAGCGGTTGTGCGGCTGCAATCGAGGCGGAACGCTATTTGTCGGAGATTGGAAAATAATTTCATTGAACTTATTCTCTCGTTATGAAACACTTGAAACTCTCTCTTCTTTTTCTTTTGTGTGTACTGATGGCGGTTCCCGTGTCGGCTAAAAGAAAGACAAAGGTGATCGCTCATCGCGGTTATTGGAAAACGGAAGGGTCTGCCCAAAACTCTATTCGTTCGTTGGAGCGGGCGAATGAGATCAAAGTATACGGTTCCGAGTTTGACGTACACCTGACAGCTGATAATGTCCCGGTTGTGTACCATGACCGTAAAATAGAAGGAAAGGATATCCAGGCGGCCTCCTATGCGGAGCTGAAAGACCTGAAACTTTCGAACGGCGAAACGCTTCCGACGTTGGAACAGTATTTGGACAGGGCGAAGAAGCTGAAAAAGACCAAGCTGATTTTCGAATTGAAATCCCATGCGACTCCCCTGCGGGATCGGGAAGCGGCAAAGATTGTAGTCGACATGGTGAATGGTAAGAAATTGACGAAACGCACCGAATATATCGCTTTCAGTTTGGAAGCCGCAAAGGAGCTTCACCGTCTGTCCCCGAAGACTCCGGTCTACTACCTGAACGGCGACTTGTCTCCGAAACAGTTGAAAGAACTCGGTTTTGCCGGTCTCGACTATAATTATAAGGTGATGCAGAAACATCCGGAATGGTTTGCCGAAGCAAAAGATCTGAAACTGAAAATCAATGTCTGGACGGTCAATGATCCTCAGGTGATGGAAGAGATGATCGAGAAGCGTGTGGACTTTCTGACTACCGACTATCCCGAAGAAGCGCAAAAAGCAGTACATTTGTACCGCTGAATAAATGTGTGAAATGAGAAAGTATTGCCTGTCGTTATTGCTCTTGTTACTGACATTGGTTTCGAATGCAGTCGAACCTCCCAAGCGTGAGATTCGGGGAGTGTGGCTGACAACTGTTTATGGTCTGGACTGGCCACGTAAGCCGGCAACGACGGAGACGGGGCGAAAGGCGCAACAACGCGATGTCTGTGACATTCTGGATCGTTTGCAGGATGCGAATTTCAATACTGTTTTTTTGCAGGTCCGTATGCGTGGCGATGTCATCTGGCGTTCGGCTATTGAACCGGCAAGCAAAACTTTCTCTGGAAAATATGGAATGATGCCGGGATATGATCCGCTGGCTTTCGTGGTCGACGAATGCCACAAACGGGGGATGGAATGCCATGCTTGGTTTGTAACTTTCCCGCTAGGCACGGACAAGAGTGTGAAAGAACAGGGAAAGCTCTCGGTTGTCAGGCGCCAGCCGAAACTCTGCAAGCGTCATAACGGCGAATGGTATTTAGACCCCGGCGTTCCTGGAACTTCCGACTATGTGTTGTCTTTAGTAAAGGAGTTGGTGAACGGATACGATATCGACGGCATCCATTTCGATTATATCCGCTATCCGGAACAGGCAAAATCTTTCCCGGATAAAAACTTGTATAATAAATATGGTAAGAAACGCCCGCTGGCAGAATGGCGCCGGGAGAATATCAATAAGATGGTTTACCGCATTTATGACTGGGTGAAATCGGTAAAGCCTTGGATACAGGTCAGCAGTTCGCCGCTCGGCAAGTATAACCGCATCGAACGTGTTCCGAACGCCGGATGGACGGCTTATGAAAGTGTCTTCCAGGATCCGAAAATGTGGATGCAGAACGGGAAGCAGGATATGATCGTCCCGATGATGTATTACCTGCATGATAACTTTTTCCCGTTTGTCGACAATTGGGTAGATAACTGCAACGGACGCCTTGTAGTTCCCGGATTGGGCGCGTACCGGATGTTGAAAGAAGAGGCAGACTGGACCGTCAACGATATAACGGATCAGATCGACTACAGCCGTTATTACGGAGGGGCCGGCTGTACATTCTTCCGTTGTGCGAATATCCTCGACAATACGAAAGGGATATACGATGAGTTGAAGGATAAATATTATAAATATCCGGCACAACTTCCTCCTTTGTCCTGGTTGGACGATACGGTTCCTGCAGCCCCGGAAGAAATACGGGTGGAAAAGGAAGGGGATGAGTTGAAGCTCTCCTGGCAGAAACCGGATTCGGAAAAGGACGTGTTGACTTATACCGTCTATTATTCGCTGACGGATTCGATCAATCCGACATCCGCCCGGAATATCCTGATGACAGGAATCCGGGATACTTCCATCTATCTGCCTGTCGATACGACTTCGGAGCAGGGATATATATTTTCCGTTTCATCTTCCACTCGCTATCATATAGAAAGCGTGCTATCGAAAGAAACCTATTATTATCTTTCTAAATATCCTAAATAATATTAACGGTTTGGAAGGAAACCCTGGAATACTCCGGTGGACAATGGAGCTGGTTGCTCTTGCTAAAAAAGTAAGGGGCAAGTATATTTTGACATCTCGCTTTATAGCATATTTAGGTATGGGTTACATAATTTGTGAAATCTGTGTCTAAAAATTGATACCGATTCCGATTATTTGCCAGAATACAGTATCTTTGTGCGTTTTCAAGAAAAATAATTTATCCGGAATGCAGCGTTTCGGATAATTTGAACATCATAATAAATGTATGGTCCTGGAAAGGGCATGAAGGCACACACTAAATGACGGAGAAACAACTGATAGAGGGTTGTAGGAATGGGGAAAGGCTGGCTCAGAAGGAGCTATACGAAACGTATTCCCGTAAAATGATGGGAGTTTGTCTGCGTTATGTTAGCGACAGGGAAACTGCCCGTGATTTGCTACAGGATGGTTTTGTGAAAGTCTTCACCAGTATGGATTCTTATTCGGGACTTGGGTCGTTTGAGGGGTGGATGCGAAAGATCTTTGTCAATTGTGCGTTGGAGTATTTGCGCAAATCGGATGTTTTGCGTGAAGCAGTCGATCTGGATAATACGGTGGAGTTGGTTCATCCAGATAGTTCTGCTATATCCGATATGTCGGCAGTCGAGTTGATGAAACTTGTGCAGGAGCTTCCTGCTGGTTTTCGTACAGTGTTTAATCTGTTTGCAATAGAAGGTTATTCGCATAAGGAGATTAGCGAGATGATGAATATAACGGAAAGTACATCCCGGTCGCAGTTTACGCGTGCCAAACAATTATTACAACGCAGGATTAATGAATTGTATTGAGTAAAAAGAAATGAAGGATAAGGAAAGAGATATATTTGACGATTTGTGCCGTTCGAAGTTGCAAGACTTTGAAGCGGATACGATGCCGGGTGATTGGGAGGCAATAGCTGACCGTTTGCCGGTTAAAAAATCTGTCCCTTTCCGGCGGACTTTACGTTATTGGGTGGCTGCTGCCGTTATTTCTTTATTGGTTGTAACAGGAGGAGTCTATGTTCTTAACCACGACCGGGAACATCTGCCTGTAGCCGAAACGATACAGAAAGAAACTGAGGCCGTTGGAAACAGGCTGACTGTACGATCTGAATCGGTGACACCAGCAGTCGCCGCTTCCAAGCCGGTTAACCGGATGGCAAAACGTGCTGTTGCGCAAGTTACAGCCGTAACTACGTCCCGGTCGGATATAACGGCAGACGATGTTGTCCTTTCGCCCGAAGAAGATTGTGATACTGTTGTGGTGGTTTCTTCTAAAATCTCCGAGGTATCCGAAATGTCTGAGGCGGTGGCGGTGACTGGAACGGTAACGCCGGTTGGAACACGCTCTTTACTTGCGGATGCAGCACCTGTGAAAACAGAAAAAAAAGTGCGGGCGAAAAGATGGAGTTTCGGAATGGGAGGTGGTAGCGTGAGTGCAGGAACATCCAATTCATTAAATGCCTATGCCCTAAAGAATACGTCGATGACGGATCTGGAGTTGTTGCAATTGAATTCCCCCTATTTCAATAGTCAATCTCCGAAAACGAATATTCGTCATAAGACACCAGTTTCGGTCGGATTAGGTGTCAGTTATTCTTTAAATGACCGTTTTTCCCTCCAGTCTGGTTTAAATTATACATTCCTTTCTTCCGAATGGGAAACCGGATCTATATATCATGGTGAGACGAAACAGAAGTTACATTTTATTGGAATTCCTCTTTCTTTGTCCTATAAAATAGCAGAATGGAAGCGTATTCAATTTTATGCAGCGGCGGGGGCCATGACCGAGATTAATGTTGCTGGTAAGTTGAATGCCAAAATATTTGTGGAAAACAATGAAATCCGTCACGAGAAGAAGCATATCCGTATGAAAGAATGGATGTGGTCTGTGAATGCCCGGGCCGGTGCCAGCTATCCGTTGCTCCGTTTCTTAAGTGTTTATGCGGAGGTGGGAGCTGGTTATTATTTCGATAACGGAAGCGACATTGAGACGATCCGTTCCGAGAAACCGTTTAATGTGAATTTGCAGGCGGGTTTCCGTTTCGGTTTTTGAGTAAGAACTAATAAATAATAAACAATATAAAATTAAAGAACAGTAAAAATGAAGAAACTTAAAGTTTTAGGGGTAGCAGCAATCGCTGCGGGTATGTTTTCGTTAACCTCTTGTTTGGACGGCGGTGGTAATACACAGCAGCTTTCAAGTTATGCTATAGTCGATTATTCTTCTACGATGAGAACTCTGATTTATCCATTGGGCTATTATCCGTTGTATGTCGCTACAATTGCAAATGATCCGACTTATAGTGCTGGAGATTGTGTGTTGGCTAATTTTACGGTCGATTTTGATTCGGCGGATAATGCGAATGCCAGTACAAATGGTTTTTATGTGGCGACAGGAGCTGCTTCTTCTCCATTAGCAAAATATGATTTGAGTTATTCTCCTTTGGACTCAATGGCATTAGATAATGAATTGCTTTTGTCTGGTTCCGAAAGTGCATTGTTATTTTCTAATAATTATAAGAGAATCGTTGTTATTCCTACTTTTACATCTGTGTTGACGGATCAGAAGAACACATATATAATGTCGATGGATTCTAATCAAGAACCTGAAACTGTTGATGGAACGGACCGTGTTTATACGTTGTGCTTACGTGCTCAAAAGCGGGAAGAAGGGAAAGCACCAACCATTAGCAATGCTATGGACCCGATCGCTGTTGAAGGAGGTACATTATATTCTATGTTGAAAGGAAAAGAATCAGCAGCAGGGAAGAAGATTGTAAGTTATCGTGTGAAGTATCCTTTGACATTCAACGCAGATTCGACAAAGATAGCGACTTGGGGGTATTCTAAAATTTCTCAATTCTCGATTGAGGAAGCTACAAATTAATATTCCATATCTTGCGCTTGACGCGGGATCGCATTAAAATCGGCCGTATAAACATTAGATCAATAAGGCCAGTTTTTTGTGACCTCGAGTCAAGCCTGGAAACAAGGGGATTTTAATGCACCTCCATTGTTTTTGGCAATGCTTTTGTCATAATAATATCCCAATGTTTGGAGACATTCATTAAATATTATAAAATCAGGGGCTGTCCAAAAAGTCGGATAGCCCCTTTTGCTATTGTTTATTTCGGTAAAAAGTATTATCTTACCGTTGCAAAAACCAAACATTATAGCAATGGCTAAGATAGTATTTAAAGAGTTAACATCCAACCAAAATGTACTTTTTCCGGTCAGCTTATCGGAAAAGATAGCTCCCAATCATCCCGTTCGTGTTGTAAACAGTGTTGTAGACGCCTTGGATATTAGTTGTCTGCTCTGGGCATATAAAGGAGGAGGTACCAGCAGCTACCATCCCCGTATGATGCTCAAAGTTCTGTTTTATGCATACCTGAACAATATCTATTCTTGTCGTAAAATAGAAAAGGCCTTGCAGGAGAATATTCACTTCATGTGGTTGTCTGGTAATAGTACTCCCGATTTCCGCACGATCAATGATTTCCGTGGCAAACGTTTAAAAGAACACATAAAATCGTTGTTTTCAGCCATTGTTCTGCTGTTACAGGAATCCGGCTATGTCAGTTTGGATGTACAGTATATCGATGGTACCAAAGTGGAATCAGCCTCCAACCGCTACACTTTTGTCTGGCGTGGTAGCGTGGAAAAGAACAAGGTAAAACTGGAGTCGAAAATACAGTCAATCCTTAGTGAAGTTGACAAACATATCGAGCAGGATAAACAGGAAAGGACACCAGATTGCTTACCGGATATGGATTCCTGTGGTTTGCGGGAAAAAGTGAGCGCTTTAAACAAACGGCTCTCCGGGATGAACAATGCTGAGCAGAAACAAATCAAAAAGTTACAGGAAGAATATCTGCCCCGCCTTGCCAAATACGAATCGCAATTAGAGAAATTAGGGGATCGTAATTCTTTCAGTAAGACAGATGAGGATGCGACCTTCATGCGCATGAAAGAGGATCATATGAAAAACGGGCAATTGAAACCCGCCTATAACATACAGATTGCCACAGAGAATCAATTTATTACCAATCTGGGAATTTACAGGCGAGCCGGAGATACGGGAACTTTAATTTCTTTTTTGAAAGATTTTCGAGAGACTTATCATAGGCAATCCTCTATAGTAGTGGCCGATGCCGGTTATGGAAGTGAACAAAACTACGAGTTTATGGAGAATGCGGGTATAGAGGCTTTTGTCAAGTACAATTATTTCCACAAAGAGCAGAAGCGTGCCTGGAAGAAGGATGCTTTTGCCATACAGAACCTTTACTACAACCGGGAAAGGGATTATTACGTATGCCCGATGGGACAACATATGGAATATAAAGGTCAAAGGAAAAGTAAATCCGATTTGGGATATGTATCCATACTGAAGCGTTATCAGGCACAAAATTGTGAGGGGTGCCCGCTGAAATCTCAATGCCATAAATCAAAGGCCAACCGGATCATAGAAGTTAACTATAACCTTAACAGGTATAAACAAAAAGCACGGGAAAGACTCATGAGTGAGGAAGGTATTTATCATCGGGGCAGACGATGTATAGAACCGGAAGCTGTCTTTGCACAGATAAAGCATAACTCGGCGTGGAACCGGTTTAGATTAAGAGGGTTGGAGAAGGTAAAAACAGAATTTACCCTGGTTGCTATTGCACATAATCTCAGGAAACTGGCTAAAAAAGTCAGTTTTCTTTTGTTTTTTACTTATTTCTGTAGGATTACTTCTCGAAAAGTAATAATTGAGAAGACCAAAGATGTTTTAAAAATAAAAATGGATAATAAACGGGCAGCATAACAAAAAAAGAAGGCAGCCTTTTCAGACACCTTCTTTTTTGTTTTAGATTCTTTCGTACCCTTTTTAGAAACTCTTTTAATTTTTTCGTCTCATGATTTGAAATATATTTTGGGTCAGATTTTCAACAAAAACCGGCCTCCTTCAAACGAGTCTTTCTCTCTTCCGTTAATTTTCCATTTTTATAATCACGCCGTTGAACAGCACACCAACACCCCAACGATCCTTCCCGACTATAGGGCCAACGACCATATTCACGATAAAAATTACAAACTGATTGTAGATTCTCTTGCCATAGCTGATCCGGAGACCAGATAAAACCTATTTCATCCAACAACTCGACTCTTTCTTCCGAAATACGGTTCTGCCGACGCATCTTTCTTTGTGTGGAACACCATTCACCTAATTGTCCCTCGGACGATTTTGGAAAGCGGTTATGTTGTGCTAAGAACCGTTTCAACTTCTCATAGGTCTTTGTCCATTCTGTTTCCAGATCTTGGCTCCAGATAAAACCTATTTCATCCAGTTTACGAATACGTTCTTTGGTCAGCTTCCCGCTTTTACGCATCTCGCGTTGTGTGAAACACCAACAAGCAACCGTTCCATCTTTACGTTTAGGCCAACAACCGTTTGTATCCAAGAATGTTTTCAATGCCTGGTATCCTTGCATCCAACGGGAATCCTGTTGACTCCACTCAAAACCGATCGTATCTAAAAGCAAAATTCGTTCTTCCGGCAGCTTACCTTGCTTATATGCAACCCGTTGCGTATTACACCATAGTCCTAACTTTCCTTCTGTCACAGATGGCCAATCTTGCTCTTTATCATGAAAATCGACCAACCGTTCATACATCACCTGCCAAGGTTCCAACTCGGCAAGAATCTCTTCTACACGCAACCTTATATCCGACAAAAAACCCATCGTTTTAAAATCCACAATTTTCTCAAAGCCTTCCGGAGACGGTACTCGTGACAGTTTCTCCAAATCCGTAGTCATCACGTCATAGACTGACTTGCCAGACAGGTTATTCACAAAATCCAGAACTACAGGATTCCGTCCCGCTCCTGCATTCAAACAGCGCCCCAGCTGCTGTAAGGTGACAATATAGGATTCCGTACGTCTCAGAAACAGAACTGCATCCACCCCCTCAACATGCAATCCTTCTATTAGCATATTGATGGAAAAAAGAAGGTGTAGCTTATCTGTCGTTTCCCGAAAATCCTCCAATGTTTTCCGGTTCTCCTTTTCGCTTTTTCCATGATGTATTTCAAATACACACGTTCTATACCCAGCCTCGGTCAACCAATTGTTTACCTTCGGTTTCATCTCTTTCAGATGAGAGAAATCTCGGCAAAACACCAATAGTTTATGCACCGATTCAGGCAAAAATTTCCGGATTACTTCAGAGACACCCAAGGCTCCATTAAAATCAATCCGAGCCGCATCCAATTTTTTTTGTATTTTTCTCCGATGTCTGTCAGAGCAGCTGCTACGATCCAGCTTTCGCTGCAAACGGTTCAATTCGCCATCCAAACCGTAAGCACTTTGGACAAGTACCGGTACCGGCAATATACCATAGTACCAGGCTTGAGGCAATGTCAACTCATAAAATAAATTTCCTTCAAAATACAGATCGACGGTATCAATCATCCCTTCCGGCCGAACCGGCGTTGCAGAAGTCCCCAAAACATAAGCTTCCGGATTCTCTTCTATCAGTTCCTGCAGGGCATCTCCCCAAACTTCCGCGCCAAAATGATGGAATTCATCAATCAGTATATGATCTACCTTATGTATTTCGTTTAATCCCCGTCTTCGTGTCAATGCCTGAAAAGTCATGTACTCCACTCCTGCTGCCGGAAAACCGACCGCTCTTCGTATTTCATCCAATATTGTAATACCCGGAGCTATGACCAATATTCTCTCTCTCGGATGCCTGGAAATATACCGGGCTATCAAATAAGACTTTCCCGTACCGGTAGCCTGTACCACTGTTCCGATACGATGCGAAGCAAATCCCTGTTCGATTGCCCTGTAAGCGGCTTCATTATGTGGAAACAACTCTACGTGCCGACCCGATACAAGACTTTCCAGATAGGTTTCATCAGAAACTGTCAGACCATACAATTCATACTCCAATGCTTCCTTAAGAAAACCACCATGAGATACAATCCTAAAATAACAGCATCCATATCTCTTACCTACTTCAGATAGTTCCGCATAATAGCCCGCCATATCCTGACGGGTAAGCGGTGAAGTATTCCATACCTCCTTGACCAACATATCAACAGCACCTACCCTGAAACCGACCAGCAGGTAATCTGCAGATTCCACAACGGAATAACCGGCGGTACTAAAACAAACCGACAGGCTCAAGTCCATATTATTTCTTTATCCGCGCATTCACCACAGTGAATGATTATTCTCAAGTAATGCCTTTAACTGTTGTTGTTCTGTCCGTGTTAAAAGAAGATGCTCCACAGTATCTTCATACACACCTAGCCAGTGCAGGTCAGAACCGGCATAGTCATAATATTCATTCTTCAATAAACGATGGGAGACCTGAGCTGCCCTACGGCCGTAAATGCCATGAAGTGACATCAAATTCAACTGAAACTTATATCCTCTGTCTTTCAATACTCGATAATCCTCATCCGCCATATACAGATATCGCTCCGGATGAGCCAATATCGGCGTATATCCGTCCAAAGACAAATCATACAGCATATTCAGAAAATCCGGAGGAGCCGACATATACGAAGTCTCAACCAATACATGTCGGCCGTTCATCACCAGCAAGCCGGTTTTCCGCTGTTTCTCAAAACAGGAGTCCAGCATGTATTCACCCGCCAGCCGAAGTTCAATCCAGTCCGGACAAATGCGAGCGAAAGCATCGAAGCGTTCTTTCAGATTTTCCGATGTGTTTTTCTCCAGATCTCCCATTATATGAGGTGTCAAATAAAGTCTTGATACACCGATTTCCTGTAAATACTTCAATATACGTAACGCTTCGACTTCATTGGGTACGCCATCATCTACTCCGGGCAGCAGATGCGAATGCACATCTGTCATGCCCCAAAGCAGATTGGACTGTCTTATTGTTTTTCTCGAGCTAAAAAGGGTTAACATCTCAGATTTGATTTATTAATATCTATTTTTCCCAATAGTTTCTCACTTAAGTGACCTTAATCCTTACTTATTATTCAATATAATAGTTGTGATCAACGAGGCAATAGAAGCCAAAATAGAGACTCCGGTCAGCCATACACTCATTGAGTTGTTTTGGTTGATAGCGCTTTGGTTTCCTTTCGTCTTATTCGGCTCTACATAAACAATATCATTCTGTTGCAGATAGTAGCAAGGAGACTGGAATATATCAGCCGAACGCAGGTCATGAAACAGGATTGTACGTTTACCGTCTGTCTCACGAATTACGGCTACCCGATCGCGCCGGCCATAAATCGTCAAATCACCTGCCATGCTCAATGCCTCCAACAATGTAATGCGGTCTCCCGATATGGAAAAACTACCCGGACGGGCAACCTCTCCCATCACCGATATCTTATAATTCAGAAATTGTACTGTCACAATCGGATCTTTAATCAGATCCTCCTCCATCAGACGCGTCTTTATCAATTCAGTCAGTTGCAGACGGGTCAACCCTTCCACATGTAGCTTTCCTAAAATCGGAAAATCGATATTCCCCTGAGAATCCACCAAATACCCCAGGACCCGTTGTTGACCGGCACTTTCACGACCAACTTGATACGTGACCAACGGCATATTAAACGGCAGTGCCAATTCCGGATTCTTACTGTTCACCATGATAGCCAACAAATCATCATTATGAATGATCACTTCGTACTTCTGCTCGATATCCTGCTGTTTTATAGGAACAACATCCTGCAGATAAACCACTTTCTTATACGAAGTACAAGAAGCCAACAATAATACGGCCAAACAAAAAATTAATTTCAGATTTAATTTTCTCATTTCCTAAAACGTGAATTATTTAATTAATACTTTATTTCGGTTTATATCAGTTTCGTTATGCGATCAATCCGGACTACAGTATCACAATAATCAAGGATACACTGGCGGTGAGTGATAAAAAGCATCGTCCGTTCCGGCAAACCGCGGGTCAGATTTTGCATCAACAATCGTTCTGTTTCGTCATCAAGCGATGAAGTGAACTCGTCAAATAGCAGAACAGCCCCAGGCCTTAAAAGAGCACGCGCTATGGCTATCCGCTGTGCCTGCCCTTCACTAAGTCCGCCTCCCAGCTCTGAGCAGGATGTATCAAGCCCTTCCGGGAAGTCAAAGACAAAATCGGCTGCTGCCATTTCCAGCATCCGGGCCATCTCCTCTTCGGTAGCTTCCGGATTGCCTAATAACAGGTTTTCACGGATCGTCCCACTCCAAAGACTATTCCCCTGCGGTACATACACTAAATTATTTCGGACAGCAGGGGAAACTTCTACCTCTTCCTTATTATTGTACAGACAGATCCGTCCATTTTCAGGTTGTAATAAAGCCAGCATCAGACGAAAAAGGGTAGTCTTTCCCGCCCCCGTCTCTCCCACTATCGCCGTACGGGAACCTGGTGAAAAATCATGGCTGAAGTGATCCAATATGACACGCCGGCCATCCGGATAAGCATACGTCACTTGCTCCAACCGAATACCGAGGCCGCCCGGCAAGGTCACTGGTTCAATGTCCGTTTCTTCTGAATCGTCTTCCAATTCTATCAAGCGGTCGACCGATGTCATTGCATGTAAAATACCCGGCAACTGTTGTCCCATCTCTACCAATGGTCGCTGAATCTGTCCGACCAATTGCAGAAAGGCAGTCATCATACCGAATGTGATCGTCCCTTTCTGAATACCCTCTACTCCCCAAAGAAAAGCAACGGCATAGCCAACTGAAAAAGCGGAATTAACCATCGCACGGGAATACACAGACAAACGGCTCCGTTCCATCACCAACCGATAAAGTCCCTGCTGTATTCCATATAGCCGTTGTTCGACCCAGCTTTCACGTTCCAGGGTTTGCACCAGAACCAGATGCTGCAGACTTTCTTGAATATGGGACTGCACCTCTCCGTCTCTCTGGCGAATCTCCGACGTCAAACGCCGGATCCGGACAGCAAACAATCTGGCTATCAATAAACATACCGGCATAATGACAACTACTGAAACCGCCAAAAGAGGTTCCAAATGTGATAAGAAAAGAAAAGCGGCAATAAACTGCACCACGATGGAAACCAACGAAGGAACTACCCGCCCCAAAAGATTGGCAACCACTCGGACATCCTCTCCCAAGCGGTTCAACACATCTCCGCTATGCCTTCGGAAGCGACCGTCAGGAGTCACCCCCATCAACCGGACTAACAACCGCCTGCGCAGACCGTTTTTCAAACGGACCTCACTCTGGCTTAACAAACGAACATTCAATCCGGCAAGCAGAAGACGAAGTCCTACACAAGCAATCAATAATATTGTATAGAGGCTGCCAGCCAAAGAAGAAACGCCTGTGGCAATATCTACCAGTATTTTGCAGACATACACAAAAAACAGCGATTCACCCACTAACAGCAGCCTTATTCCTGCACTGATCGCGACAGACCGACGTATACCGTCAGATATGTTCCATAGCCAACGAAAAGATTGCTTGCACATAGTTATGTCAGCAACGATGTAGCAGAGTTGTCTTAAATTTATGCTTAAAATAATAGAAGAAACTCATACGTCCCACCCAATACGGGTTCAGACGGAATATCCGTATTCTCCACCCCATCCTTTTCCAAAAAACATATAATTTGCCCTTATCCCTCAAATCTTTTTCAGGCAGGACATGATGTCCAAAATTTCCAACAGACAAGATACCAGCCACCACATCTTTGGCTTGAACACGGCGAAGAGCGTTATAACCAGGAAAACCATCCTGTGGCAAACCCAAATAATCTACAGCTATACAACCGAATATTTCCCACAGACGCAACATGCCTAACGCCCGGACATCCTTCAACAATTGCTCCTTGTCCACCTTGTCTGCGTATGTATGCAGACAAAGTATCCAATCACAGACCTGACGCAAGCCGATCCCCACATAAATAAAATGTTTTGCCAAATGATAAAAGAGATAACAAGCATCAAACTGGGCAGGAGGCAACAACAAAGTTGAATCATAGTGCCTTTCATATCCTGCATATCCATCTACCAGATATAATTTTACCAAACGTTGCAAATATTTGTTGACGAAAGGATCCGGTGAATGAGTCGCCAACTTATGAAGTTCGACAGTGACTCCATTCCGATTAAAGTGGTAATGTTGATAACTCTCACTCTCTTTCCCACTCTTTTCTCCATAAGCAGATACAACCTCACAAGCTTTAGTGTATAACGTCTCTCCTATATAGAGATCAATATCCCCACACTGCCGCTGCTCCGGATAACGGTACAACCGGGCAACACCTTGCCCTTTCAGCAGAACCGGACGGATTCCCCGGTCCAGTAACAGTTCCGTCACCTCCTTCAACGTTTGGTTCAGCAACAGATGGCTTTTCCTTATTTTGAATATCTGACTTTGCAACCACTGCGTATCTTTTTTGGATGGACGGCTTTCCGACGGCAGCTTGGCGATACCGTCTGCCAAAACGCCTAATACGGTCTGCTTACGCCCCATTTCCAAAATGGTCTGCCAGTCTATCGGCTCTTCAAACAAGGAGGTATCCACATCCAAGTCCCACAAACCGGCACGCAATAAGGAAAAAAATTGTTTTTCTACCCATTTCATACTTCTACAAGACCGGCATCCAGCCAGGTTTTACAAAGAGAAGTGACATCTGAAAAGGCCTGCTCTTGCCCGATTCCGTATTTATCAACCAACAGACCGGCCAATACGTCCGCATCAAACTCACGGCCTTCCACTCCCTGCCACAAATAAACGGCCGACTCGTTCAGATGAATCAGCTTATTGAAATCAATTAATTCCAAACTTTCAGCCAATACGATATAATCCCCACACATTTCGCGGAGCATAAATCCTTCTTTTATTTTCATGATACTATTCTATATATCTTCAACAACACTCTTCTCAACGGCAATAGCCTCACCCAAAAAGCAGAAGCCCACCGATAAGAACGATTTCGACAATCGATCACTTTGCCGCTACGGATAATTTTTACGACCTTGCCTATAACATCTTCCCGATTACAGGATTCCGTACCATACAGATTACCGTCGCCCATCAATATCAAACAATCACCCTTCTGACGGATCAGACGATGCAACACGTACTGTCTTTTTGAGACCTCACACAACAAAATGTCTCCTTCAGAAACTGCCGTCGGCCTGACCAGATAAACCTCATCCTGTCCCCCACGTATGAAAGGCAGCATGCTGTTTCCCTTTGCCTTAAACACGACTGGCACTCCTTCGGCCAGCAACTCCCGAATGCCTTCAACAAACAACTCGTTCGATTTCTCTCTGAGCACGCTTATCTCTCATGTATGGTTTGACAACACAAACGGGCTGCCTCCTCATCGGGCAAACATTTCAAATGCAGCAATCGGCAATGTTCCGTTACCGCCACAATTGTCTGATGAATCGCATCTGCCATCTCCCGCTGCCAGCGCATCCCTGAACAGGAAGGAGAAAAAGCTGCGTATGCCTGAATACCTCTCAACCTTATGATTTTATTCTCCGATGCCTGTTCCAACCGTACGACTGCTTTCAAGCGGGCTTGTTTGTTTTTATAACAGGGTGTTTTACCACTCCAGGGTGAACCGTAGACAATCACCTCATCATCCATAAGACGAATAATCGGATGGTCGTCATTCAGTAGCTCATATCCTTCCAGGTAGCGCAACCAGAGTTGGCTATGGGTGCTCTTACCTGTTCCGCTCTTACCTAAAAAGGCATAGCCGTTTCCTGCTTTGGTCACCACTGAGGCATGAAGCATTAAGGTATTCAATGTTGTCGTATTCAATACATACATCAACTTCAAACAGCTATTAAAGTAAAGCATATCTTCATATCCCGGATTTCTCTCCGGCAGACAAAGGATGCCTTTGTCATAATCGGCTTCGGCGCGAACCAGACTACTGAGACAGTCCTTTCTTATCGACAGACCGTATGTATCATATGTATCGTTTATCCATAGATAAGGCGGTTCTTCATTAAACCGGTGCATCTCCTGCCGGACTTCCCGCAACAATGAAGTTGCGCATGTTTTTACTTCCAATGTAAATAATGGTTCAACCCACCGTTCTTCCCGAAAGGGCATGTAAGGAGCAAGCCATTCTGCCGCCAGATAACGTTCCGGTAACAAAAGTTTAAATGTATGACCGGCTACCGTAAATAAATGTTCCATATTGATCCTTTTTAGAAGTCAGGATACTGTGTCAAAATAGAGAACTTCAACACAGTCCCTGAAAAATCAGCTAAAATCAATTTTCATCTTTTGTGATTTTAACCGGACGGATAGGCAAATATTCAGCATACTCATCAATACTCTGCTGGAATTCCCAATGGGCACCGTTAAAGGAGCCGGGAATATTATGTGTATGAAAATCTGTTTGTTGTAATACCTCATTCAATTCATCCTTTTTCAATTGAATATAAGGAGCATACCACAAATTATAGTGTGCTTCAGGAGATACAACAGGATTAAGTCCTTTTACAGTTGTAAAGCAAGCCTTAAAATCATCCAATATATCTGTCTTGATACGATAAACCACACCAGCTTCTGCTTCACAATTTGCATAAGAGGCTTTAATAGCACCAAAGGATTCACCTGCGATACCACCGCTGAATGTAGCTGTAGCTTTACCATAAGCGACACAACCCACAATAATACCATTATTAGCACCAGCTATACCACCGGCATAACGACCATCTGTACTGACATCCACATCATTTGCCGAACAAACCAAAATATCTCCATTGTTTGTTCCAACGATACCACCGGAACGAACCTCGTATCTTTTATCGTTCTGCTTAATTGTGGCATTATGACTGTGGCAGTCTACAACATCACCTTCTACGTTACCAACAATACCACCCAGGAACATAGCGCCACGCACTTCTCCTTGAAAATTGCATCTGGAAATAACATCTGCACCACCATAAGAACGGCCTAAGATACCTCCAACATTTTCACCGCCGGATACCATTGCTTCTGTCACATCGCATTTATCAATAACAGCACCAGAATGATTATCTCCAAATTCATAATTCATCATACCGGCAACAACTCCGATGTAACCATCATCATCTGGATCGTTTTCCTTTCCTGTATAAGAACTGCGGACAGACGGATTGACAAATTTGATGTTAGAAACTTTCACATTCTTATCTTCACGTCCCCGAACCGGTCCCAATGCACCAAAGAAACCTGCACATTCATATTCGCCATCAACTCTTAAGTGACGCAATTCACGTCCATTACCATTAAAGACACCTTCATAGGGATGTTCTTTCGTTCCAACCGGAATCCATTTACGATTTTCAGGATCTTTGTCAAAATCAAAGCTCGCCATTAATTGGCAATCCAAATCATATTCACCATTGTTCACACGTTCAGCCCACTCATATAAACCATCCAATGTATGGACATAGAAACAATTTTCCAGCTCAAAATCCTCTCCATATTCAAATGTACCCGGCATGACATTACTAATTGAAATCGACTTACCCGGTTCAAGCGTTGCCGGGCTTGTAATAACTCGCTTCCAAGTAAGTCCGTCTTTGTTGACAAATGTCACAGTCACACCTTTTTCAAATGTTTGAGGTGGCAATATGAAGTAATAATATTTTCCCTGATAAAAATGATCCTCTGTATTCATTACAATTTTTTTAGATGCCTTTTCCGAATCACACACAGTAATTCTTGCATCATTCCCCAAAGTGGTATCAATGGTTACGTCACCAGCCAATAATTCACCATTATTACCCTCCAAAACCATTCCTGTAATCGTACCGGCATAATCTTCAGAAATACTGATCCGTACCCAAGTACAAACATTATGAAAAAAAGCCGTTTCACCTTGTCGGGTTTTCGCAAGCAAAATATTTCCTCCGTTATAAAAACTTCCTGGCTCAGGGTATTGTACTGCCGATAGTTCAGTAGAGATAATATTGCCTTCCAACCTTGCCCCCTCATTAAAAGGATAAAGGACATAAAATTCCCCTTCTACATCATTATATCCTTCAAAGCGAGTTACCTTACCTCCGTTCGCCGTTTTAAATTTCTGCGGAGAACCATTCTGAGTAAAAACCCCCAACATATCATTGGCATTCCAATAAATCTCACCACCTTCGCGCATCATGGAACGAGTGTTTTTCACATCAATTTCTCCGGCATCTTCCATATCAATAGTTTCCGCATCAAAAAAGACTTTCCCCATCTCTCCCAACGTTGGACTGGAAGATTCTATTTTTTCTTCCGTACAAGCGACAGCACCGATTAACAGTGCTGCGCTTAATAAATTAAGATACTTCATAAAACTTTTTTGTTTTCAAAATTTTAAAAATCATCTTCATCGTCATCTCTTCTCCTGGAGGAGCGTCCCCATTCTTCTCCTCCGCCTCCTCCTTCTACACTTCCGATAAGAAGATTACCTTCCCCCATCATCTCAACCACCTCACATTTGGGTGCTTCATACACCCCAGTTGTGAGCAACTGTTTTTCATTGTCCTTGTTCATAAACTTTAAAAATTTAATAGATTAATAAATCAAATCCGGCTCTTCAGAAAAAGGGCCAGTTCTTATTTCAGTTGTTATTTCTTAGTTTGTTTAAGTTTAGAGAGGTAGATGATTACCGCTTCTTCTTTTTATCATCGGCTCCGTAACCATAGCCGTAACCGTAACCATAGCCATAGCCGTAACCATAGCCACCCAAACGTTTGGTCCCTATACAGTTCAGGACAATCGACATATTATGGAACTGCTTGGTTCGATAAAGACGTTCCAGTTCCGGCAACTGACGACGATCCATTACGCCGGCACGCACTACGCAAATTGTCAGGTCAGCCACACGGTTCACAATAGAAGCATCAGCCACTACACCGGCCGGCACATTGTCGATGATTACATAATCATATTGCGCACGCAATTCGTCAATCAGCAGATCCAGACGATCACTCAACAACAACTCGGCTGGATTGGGCGGGACAGGACCGGCATTCACCATATCCAGACCTTCGATCAGGCCGTCTTTCTGAATAATTTCGGATATAGAGTCAACCTTCCCGGACAGGAAGTGAGTCACCCCTTTGCCCGTATGTGCTGTACGTCCGCTCAGCGTTCCCTTACGGATATCCAAGTCGACAAGTACTACTTTCTTGTACATCAGTACAAGACTGGCAGCCAAGTTAGACGACACATAGGTCTTTCCGGCCCCCGTATTCAAAGAAGTAAAGACAATCACCTGTGTTTTTTTCTCTTTTACCCGCATGAAGTCCATATTCGTACGAATAATACGGAAAGCCTCCGACACGGCATCGCGGCTACCGCTCCGAACCACCAGTTTCTCTTTGTCCTTCTTGCTCTGCATCGGGACTTCCCCCAAGAACGGTATCGTAGTGGCGTCCTGTATCTCCTTTCGGGTATGTACCTTCGTATCCATTGCCATCAACAGCCATAGGATTCCTGCCGGTATACAACAACCTATCACCAAAGAAGCCATCAATATCATTTGCGATTTAGGCGATACAGGGCTACTGCTTCCCATAGCCGAATCCAGGATACGAGTGTTGCTTTCCGTGATAGCCTGCGACAAGGCATTCTCCTCCCGCTTGTTCAACAGATAGAGATACAACTCTTCTTTGATTTTCTGCTGGCGTTCAACAGTCAATACATATTTCTGCTGTGAAGGAACGGCCGCAATACGTTTGGCAGTCTGTGCCTCCTGCATCTGTATGTTCTTGATGTTAATCTCCAGCCCTTTAATCAAATTATCTACCGAACGGATAATGGATTGCTTCATTGCACTGAGTGAATTGTTCAAATCCATTACCACCGGGTTTTTATCGCTGCTGTTTGCGATAAAATTGTCACGCTTCAACAACATCTCATTATAAGTCGAGATCTGCTGCTCCACCTTCATATCGGTAATCGTATTGGCCGGTATCAGTTCAAGTGCCTTCTGCGGATCTGACAAGTAATCGCGGATGTATTTAGCAACAGCTACCTGGTTTTCCAAACTCAAACCTTCTTGTTTGTACTGGCTGGTATTCTGCAAGTACATGCCGGTTTCCGATTTGATGTCGGTCAACTGGTTTTCCCGTTTGAATGTTTCGATATTGGCATCGACACTTCCCAGTTCTTGTTCGATAATAACCAACCGGTCGGCGATAAATTCCGACGTACTGACCGTTACCCGGTTCTTATCTTCAATCGCATCCTCGTTGTAAACGGCAATCAATGTATTCAGGACATCCTCCGCACGTGCAATCGAAACATCCGACAAGCTCAGATTAATGATGGTAGACGTCTTATCCGCCAGTGTACTTTGCAAAGCCGACTGATACCGTTTAGCGACCGATTTCAATCTCGATTTCGTTACCTGAATCGGTATATTATAGTAATTGTCCGCGTAATAGAGACTTGGTACCACTACAACACGCCCCACCGGAGTCTGTACGGTATCATTCAAAGCTACATCCTGAGCTTTCTTGATTTCAACTCGCTGACCATTACTGTCAGCCATAATGAAATCCGAAAGCCGTACCTTCTCCTTGGAGAGCGGAGTCACCTTTAAAGCGAACGACTGTGACTCCTCCGTTTCCGGAAAAGACAAGACCACCGGAGAATGAGTGTACAACTCCACCATGCGCAAGCCGCGTTTTACCTGGTAGCTCACATCCAGATGCAGGCGGCGGGCTACCATCTCCATCAGCCGGTAGGCCTTGAAGACGATAACCTCATTATCCACATTTCGCTGCAAACCGAACATATCCAAATCGGTAAAACCATAAGTCGTGGCAGCACGGCTCTTGCGCTGCTCTTCTTTTACCAGAACCGAAGCGGTACGTGTATACACCCGAGGAGCTTGAAGCAGGTATAAATAACCCGCTCCCACACAAAGGATGACGGAGAGGACAAACCAGTACCAATTCGCCTTGAATATCTGGAATAGGTCCCATAAATTCAAGGCACTTTCTTCTTCTATTCTGATATTGTTTTCGGGATTGTATTCCGTACTCATATTTTTATCGGATTATTTTTCAATAGCGAAATTAACTGTCTGATTTTCTTCCATATTGTCAGATACAGCCCCCATATCCTTCACACGTACCACCAGACGCGACGGTTCTATCGAATAACGGTTAATCAAGATATTTCTCACCCGTTCGGCACGCTTGCGGGCCGTCTTGATATCAGTCTGATAACTGTTACCGATCACCGCGATCTTATAACCCGCATGTTCTTCCATAAAATGGGCCACCTCAAAAATATTCACCTGCTGCAACTCTTCATTATAAGTATCTTTATCCGGGAAGAAGACGACAGTCGGAATCAACAACTCACTGCCTGTAGTGGCATGTGCAACAGTACGATGGACAGTCTTCGAATGTTCAGTAAACTCACGGCGTATCTTCGTCACGCTATTGTTCAATGCCGCATACTGATCTGATGGAATAAGGCGTACTACACGGAATCCCTGCTTGCCAATGCGCCACTTCAAGCCAACCAAACCGGAGAAGAAGGTATCGAACTGATTACCTTTACCAATCTCGCCATCGAATGTCGCACTAGTAATAGAAGTACCGATTTCCGCATTGATAGCCAGACGGTCTGTTATATTATATCCTGCAATAGCACCCAGACGCAAAGCAATCTTGTTCTCTTTACCCATACCATGCCAACGCATATTATAAAGGTAACCCAAACCTGAATAAGCCTCGAAGTCCCAACGACGGTCGAAACGCTTCTGTTCATGGAACAAGTTATATAAGTCGAGCATCAAATCCAGATTCACTTCCAGATATTTCATCTTTTGCTTGTAACCATCCTTCGTATCGACTCCCTGCGATTCCAGATATTCACGTACCGGATCTTTTCCATCACTCCAGTTAGCATACTGCTTGTAAATACCCGGAATACCAGTATTCCAACCCGTCAGACGCATACCACCGAAACTCAAACGGAGACTCAGATTCGGATTCAAATCCTTTCCGATACCGAGCAAAAATCCCGGAGACAGACGCTTGCCAACAGATAGATGGTTATCCTCTTCGCCACACATCACACGACCGGCAAACGAACCCTGTATATAGAAATTGCTCCAGAAAGGGGAAACATATCTCGTCTTATAGTCCACTTCAAGCGTATCCATCATAATAGTAGACTCTACGCGTTTTTTTTGTGCATATCCCCCTACCGACACGGCTACCAGGAGAAGTATCAATATTATCTTTTTCATCCTTTTACTTATTTTCTGTTTCGTCTTCGATTATTTCCATCACTACGGCACGGTTCCAACGGTAGTCTTCTTCGTAAGCTCGTTCGATATCCCCTTTCGCAGAAGTCTGCAAACGGTCAGGGTCGATATTGAACTCTTTCACCAAACAGTCCTTCACGGCTTTTACACGGCGTTCACTCAACTTCATGTTGTAAGCCGGATAGGCTGTTTCTTTATCGGCATAACCGCTCAGTTTCAGTCTCGCCTTCGGATGTTCTCTCAAATAATCGACAACCAGATGGATGTTCGTCATCTGATCTTCTTCAATCGTAGACTGGTCAATCAGGAAACGAACAGGAAATTCAGTTACCAGTAATTCCGGTTCGGCCGCCGGTACTTCAACCACAATAGGGGCTGGCGTGTAATAAACGCTTTCCAGCACAACCGGATTCACCTTTGTATAACGGTTGAATTTCTGTCCTCCGAACTTATAAGTGATACCGATACTCAGACCGCCGTAGCCTTCTACGGTACGGTTCTTTTTAGAAGAAAGACCACCAATCTGCCCGTCAAAAGATTCATCAACGATAGTTCCTTGCAATTCGGCTATCAATGAAAGTTTGTCGCTCAGCTTCACATCCAACTGTGCACCGGCATTCAATGAGAATGAGTTATCCGGAGTGATTCCCTGTTTCTCGAATGTGTGTGAAAAACCGGGCCCCACGAAGAGATAGAAGTTGACTGGTTTCTCGTCTCTGGTGAACCAACGGACTACATTGCTCATCAAATTAAACTGGAAGTCCATGTAGGTGAACTGGCGGTGAAACCAAGTACGTCCGTCCTTTTCTGAAAAATAAGGCTTAGCTTCTTCAGGAATAAGCGTATGGTCAGGAACTTTATCGAACATATTATAAAAATTAAACGGAAGAGAATGTCCGCACAACTTTCCTGCCCCTACCTGAAAACGGAATGCCCACAACGGAGAAAACCATTTACCTACTGAAATCTGCCCCATCGGCTGCATACGCTTAATAAAGCTTTCATACTCTCGATTCGCCTCTGCTGCCAAGCCATTCATTCCAATCGCTCCACTGATAAACCAATTGGAAGAACGACTTCGACCGGCCACAACAATGTCTGTCGAATCGCCCAGTTCACTGATAATCTTGTCTAGTTGGGCCACCCGAACGGTGTCTGTTTTGACCTCCTGTGCCCTCATTGCATACGGCAATGCGAGCAAGAGTGCTCCAATACAAACTACTTTTTTTACCATACTATTAGTTTTATGTTAGATAATTTCTTAGGCCGAAACAGCCTTTTACCAGGCTATTCCGGCTAACTTAATCAAATTCAAATTAATAAATCGTCCTCTCCCAGTGGCGTATAAGGGCCGTCTTTCACTTCGAACAGTACGGAACCGCTTTCCAGCACTTCTAGCGTATGCCATTGGCCTGCAGGGATATGCACACCGTAGTCACCCGTCAGAGGGTCCAATACAGTCGATTCGGTTTCTTCCTTGGCTTCGTTGTAGAACATCACCCGTATCCTCCCTCGCAACAGCAGGTAGGTTTCCGCCGTATGCGGATGCCGGTGTACCGGTAATACCGTTCCCGGCTCCAAAGCGTTCAGCAAGCGCTGCGCTTTCGCTTCTAAGGAGGCGTGGAAATTATAATTCATACGCAAGCGAGGCGATTCCTTCGCTTGCGCTGTGACTCCGTTCAATAGATTTGTGTCGATTCGTTGCATCTTGTCCTTCGTTTTAATATTTCCTCCAAACCATCTTGTTCACAACACCCGTGTAGCTCTGGATCAGCTTGACGACCTTCACCGAGACATTCTCGTCCACGTAGTTGGGAACGGGGATTCCCTGAGCACCGTCCCGATTCATCTCGACTGCCACATCCACCGCCTGCAACACCTGTTCGGTCGTGATACCGGCCAGGATGAAGTTGCCTTTGTCCAATGCTTCCGGACGTTCCGTACTGGTACGGATACATACAGCCGGAATAGGACTGCCGACGGAAAGGAAGAAACTGCTTTCTTCCGGAAGCGTGCCCGAATCGGATACGACGGCAAATGCATTCATCTGAAGATGGTTGTAATCATGGAAACCTAAAGGCTGATGCTGGATCACACGAGGATCGAACCGGAAACCACGCTGTTCGATGAACTTCTTAGAGCGGGGATGGCAAGAATAAAGGATCGGCATGTCGTACTTCTCCGCCATAGCGTTCACCGCGTTCATCAGGTTGAAGAAATTGGCTTCCGTATCGATATTCTCTTCACGATGGGCGGAAAGCAGGATATACTTGCCTTTCTCCAACCCCAAACGTTCGAGGATATCGCTCGCCTTGATCTGTTCCAGGTTATCGTGCAATACCTCCGCCATCGGCGAGCCGACGACATAGGTACGCTCTCTCGGTGTTCCGGCGGCATTCAGATACCGGCGTGCATGTTCGGAATAACACATGTTGACATCGGCCGTCACATCCACGATACGGCGGTTTGTCTCTTCCGGAAGACATTCGTCGAAGCAGCGGTTACCGGCTTCCATATGGAAGATCGGGATATGCAAGCGCTTCGCTCCGATCACCGAAAGGCAGGAGTTCGTATCGCCAAGCACCAGGACCGCATCAGGCTTCACCTCGACCATCAACTGGTATGACTTGGCGATGATATTGCCGATCGTTTCTCCCAGGTCCTTGCCTACCGCATCCAGATAATAGTTCGGAGCACGAAGCCCCAGATCGTCAAAAAACACCTGGTTCAATGTATAATCGTAGTTCTGCCCGGTATGCACCAGGATTTGATCGAAATATCGATCACAACGCTTTATCACGGCAGCCAACCGGATGATTTCCGGACGCGTACCGATTATAGTCATTAATTTTAGTTTGCTCATGATTTCCTGTTTTTACACTTCTTCAAAATAAGTATCCGGATGGTTCGGATCGAACGGTTCGTTGGCCCACATGAAAGTCACCAGTTCTTCGGTGTCCGAAAGGTTGATGATGTTGTGGGTGTATCCGGGGATCATTTCCACCACTTCGATCTTCTCGCCGCTGACCTCGAAGTCGACCACCTCGTCCGTCCCGATCTTACGCAACCGGATCAGACCGTGACCACTCACCACCACAAATTTTTCATTCTTGGTGTGATGCCAATGCTGTCCCTTGGTTACGCCCGGCTTAGAGATGTTCACCGAGAACTGGCCTCTATCCGGCGTGCGGATGATCTCAGTGAAGCTCCCCCGGTCGTCCGTCTTCATCTGTACCGGATAGATGAACTTCTCTTTCGGAAGATAAGACAGATAGGTCGAATAGAGCTTCTTCGTGAAAGGATCACCCAAATCGGGAACCGCGAGGTTACCCGGCATCTCCTTGAAAGAATAAAGCAAGTCGACAATCCCGCCCAAGGTTATGGTATGAACCACCGGAACGGCACAATAGTTCCCTTCGCGGTGTTCGTCCCCCGACAAGGCGGCGATCAGCTCGTCCACCACGTCATCTACATAGACAAGGTTCATCACCACCTTCGGATCATTCACCTGGATAGGCAGGTCGTTCGCGATATTGTTACAGAAAGTCGCCACTGCACTGTTATAGTTCGGGCGGCACCATTTCCCGAACACATTCGGAAAACGATAGACCAGGACTCTCGCACCCGTCTCTTCGGCATACTCGAACAGAAGGTTCTCTCCCGCCCGCTTCGACTCGCCATACGGATTATCCAGCGCAGCCTGCGTAGACGATGAGATCATCACCGGACAGGTATTACCGTGTTTCTTCAGCGTATCCAACAAGAGAGAAGCGAAACCGAAATTTCCCTTCATAAACTCCGACTGGTCTTTCGGACGGTTCACCCCGGCCAGGTTAAAGACAAAATCGGCATTCTTGCAATAGACGTCCAATTCGGCCGGGTCGCTGTCCGTATCATATTCGAAGACTTTCAGTTCAGTCCCTGAAACAGGATAATTGCGAGCCTTTCCCGACTGGATATTATGAAGTTGGGATACAAGATTCCGACCGATGAAGCCTTTGGCACCGGTTACTAATATGTTCATCTCTTTTAAATTTTAAGTTTGAAGTTTTGAGGCTTGGCACGAAGCAGGTTTATTCGCTTCTGATTTCTCTCGGTTTTGCCCGTTCGATCAATCCGAGGTCTTCCTGAATAAAACGTAGGCGGAGTAACAGCTTTTTCATTCCTTCGACATCCAGACGAGTCGTGTTATGGCTATGATAGTCCTCGATCTTGGACAGGCATTCGCTTCCTTCGGTAAAGTACTTGTCGTAGTTCAAGTCGCGCGTATCGCAAGGGATGCGGTAATAGTCGCCCATATCGATCGCTTTCGCCATCTCCTCGCGTGTCACAAGGGTTTCAAACAGTTTTTCTCCATGACGTGTGCCGATCACCTTCACCTCCGTATCCTGGTACTTCGGATCGATCTGCGCGTAGGTCTCTTTCAACGCCTGTGCAAGGACAGACAGAGTGGCTGCCGGTGCTTTCTGCACGAACAGGTCACCGTTATGCCCATGTGTAAAGGCATAGACCACCAGGTCGACCGCATCATCCAGCGTCATCATGAAACGCGTCATCTCCGGGTCGGTAATCGTGATCGGTTTACCCTGTTCCATCTGTTCCACCCAGAGAGGGATCACAGAACCCCGGCTCGCCATCACATTGCCGTAGCGCGTGCAGCAGATCGTCGTCTGCGCCCCTTCGCCCAGCTCACGTCCTTTGGCGATCGCCACCTTTTCCATCAACGCCTTGGAGATCCCCATCGCATTGATCGGATAAGCGGCTTTATCCGTAGAAAGAACCACCACATTCTTCACGCCATGCTCGATCGCGGAAAGCAGCACGTTCTCCGTCCCTTCCACATTCGTACGGGTCGCTTCCATCGGAAAGAACTCGCAACTGGGAACCTGCTTCAAGGCCGCAGCCGAGAACACATAGTCCACACCCCGCATCGCCACATCCACCGACGTCTTATTACGCACATTCCCAATATAGAACTTCACTTTGGGATTCTGCAACTGATGACGCATATCATCTTGTTTTTTCTCATCACGGCTAAAGATACGGATCTCCTTAATATCGGAATCCAAAAAACGCCGAAGCACAGCGTTACCGAAAGAACCAGTGCCTCCGGTGATCAGGAGGGTTTTGTCTTTGAAAATACTCATATTATAGTTATTTGTTAATTATTTAATGATCTCAAATAAGACTCATGCAAATGATAATATCGTTTCATAAAAAGCAAATAGCTCCCACACAATACAACCAATATCGTTACCAGATACAGCCAATGATTCATCGGTAACAAAACCATACCGAAGGAGACAAGCAATTGTAACATCATATAGAATGAAGAGACAACGACATGCGGTATTCTCAATTCGTTCGCCATCAACTGATAGGCATGTTTACGATGTGCTTTCCCCAGGTTTTCATGCAACAAGATGCGGTGGCAGATCGTTAATACCGAATCCACTCCATACAAAGCAAGGAATACGAGATAAGTAAAATCCCCGGTCTGCAAGATTAATTTCCCAAGTGCAAATACGATAATAAAGGCAATGCTCAACGAACCCACATCTCCTGCAAAACACTTTGCCCGTTTACGGAAATTGAAAAAACAAAAGACCAGCAAACTCAGTAGCGTTACCCACAGAAAATTCGCATCAATAAATGATATTTTATGGTTAAGATATATTAGAGGCAATAAAACCGCAATGGAATATCCCCCTGTAATACCATTAATCCCATCCATAAAATTATAAGCATTCGAGATGCCCACACAAACGATAAGAGCCAAGAGTATAATCCACCAACTTTGCCAATTGAGAATACCAAACTGATAAAACATCAAGAACATCGCCACAAACTGCACGACCAAACGCACACTATCCGGCAGAGAACGAATATCATCTATAAAACTAACCAAAGCAACCAACGTTACCCCAATTAAAAACCACGGATATTGAAACCCAAAGAAAGCACTCCAAATCCAAACACCAATTAAGAATATGATACCACCGCCACGCAGGATCACTTGCTTATGCGAACTACGTTCGTTAGGCTTGTCGATGATGTTACACTTATCGGCGATACGGAAATAAAGGAGTTCAGCAAACAAAAGAGCTATAAAAATAAGAATATAAATCAACATAAAAACTGATTATTAAAAATAAATAATTAAGATAGTTCCATTATTCGATCCAAATGTTCAAGACATTTTTTCTTTGTAAAATATTTATTATAATATTCCAATCCTTTTGCCCCCTTTTCTTCTAAAACGTTTTTATCCAATTGTGATAATTCTATTGCCAATTTAGCAAATCCTTCAGCATCACCAGCGGGCAAACTCCATCCACATTCAGCTTCATTAATTACATCTGCCCCTTCTCCATTCAAAACCGCTATTATGGGACGTGCAGCAGCCATATAAGCAGATATTTTAGCCGGAGCATACAAACTGAATAAAGGATCATCATTAAGCGTTACAAGCATAATGTCAGCCTGTTTAAAAAACAAAGGCATAGTTTCAACCGGATAACGTCCTACAGTAAAAACGGTATCTTCCAATCCTTGCTTCTTCACAAAGTTTCGAACCCAATCTAAACGGCGACCATCTCCCACAATTATCCACTTAATATCTTTATGCTCTTTGGTCAATAAAGCGGCTTGCATTGTACATTCAAATCCATGCGCATCCCCTACTGCACCGGCAAACATCAATTTAAAGCCATCCGGTAAATCAGGTATTTGACAATCTTGTCCTTCAATATTAGAATCTACACTTTCAAACCATTGTGGAAAATAGATTATTTTATCTTGATAATTTCCATATTCAAGTATACTGTCTGTAAAACTGCGTGAACTTATCAATATACGATCCGAATACTTATATTCATTCTTCACATAGTAGTCAAAAAAAGACAATATCCACTTGTTATTAATACCTCCAGCCACTTTTAAACTTTCAGGCCACAAATCCAAAACCCACGTATATAATGGTACCCTCCGTAAACGTTTATACAATACGCCCGGAGCAGACATCATAACAGGAGATAACTGTTGTACAAATACTTTATCATATTTATGTCCTATTGAATGAAATAATATATAAATCCAAGCAACTATGAAGAAACTAAAATAATTTAGCATCAACATGATTTTATTATTTCCACGAGGTATGATAGGAAGACGAGTTACTCTTACCCCATTTATGATCTCATTTCTCTTCTTAAACCAACTATACCCTTTAAAAAAAGCACCGATAGGATAATTAGGAATCCCCGTAACCACATGCACATCATGTCCTTTTTTCGCTAAATAAAACGCAATATCATTTCCTCGAAATGTTTCAGGATAGAAGTATTGACAGATATAAAGGATTTTCTTTTTCTTCATCTATATGTAACCTACGTTTTAGAGAAGTGTATAAATAATTTAATTTCCAATATAAGTTCAAAATGTTAGTTGTAATAATTCGTATTTATTGAATAAACAAATCATTATTTCATCTATCATAATAAGTACAGCAAAAAACACAAACAGATTATTATATTTTTGATACTTATCATCTCTCAATAAATTCAAATTAGGAAGATTTAATTGATATGACAAGGTATTGTGTGCACATCTATTTCTATGTTCATATAACAATGAATATACAGCAAAAAGTTCCGTATCTGTATCTGCTCCATAAACAGGATTGTCCTTGTTGCCTTTCTTAAACAAAAGTTTCTCCGATGGAGTTATATTTCCTACTGACATAACAGAAAACATACCATTAAATGCCTCGTAATTTTTCTGATAAAGCTTAGCTATATTTGTTTTTTCAAAAAGATTGTTCATATCTCGCAATATCTTGTCACGAAAAGCAACCTTTGCTGCTGTATCTGCAAAAATTTTATACAAACAATCTTTACTTTTTATATGTTTAACAAGATCTTCATATACATGACATTTATCTTCCAATGTAGAACACTGATTTAGTGACCAACCTTTGTAATATCTTTCATATCGGTATTTCAAGTTATCCGTAGCCAATTCCCAACAGATACATTTCATCTTTTGCTCTTGTGCGCCTGTCATCTGTAAAAATACAGAATGCAAAAGATAATTGCTTGCCGCATAAAATTCCATTCCATCACCGAGTTGATTTATCACACAAAATGCTTCTTGCATCATTTCAAAAAGTCGGCTTTTGATAAAAGCCTTATGTTCGTCCCTTTTCATATAACCAACCTCGAATATATGTCAATAGACTGTTTTATACGTTTACGTAAATGGATAAGTCCATTCGGGGCATTACGATGATTAGCATCATTTCTAAATGCTCTAGCTTTATTTTCTAACAAATTTTTTAACTCATCAAAACGATGTACATCAAGATTCTTATTGCAAAATAGAACTTGATAAGTTAATCCAAACAAACTTATATCCGCATCAATAATACTGGAAAATGTTTTATTAAACATCAGCTTATCTATATAATCTTTAAGATTTTCAATACGTGATTGTACATTACTAAGACCTATCGTTATTGAAAACTTACCAAATTGTTCACTGTCCAAATCTAAAACTACAGCATTTATATACCTCTCATAATACAATTCAAAATGTTCTTGACTACGACATCCTTTAGCTATTGTAACTTCACTTCCCTTTTTCTTATATTCAGTCAAGAGAGCAAGCATTCTCACGTAATCATACCTACGAATTTTTCCGTTTTGGATTAACTTTAAAATTGGAGTTACAGTATTAGGTTCAAAATATGGAACAAAATCTTTATTAAGGTAATAAAGAGAACGTCTACTTTCCTGCCCTTGAAGTGCAACTCCTTGCTGATTTATGTCGTGAAAAACAGTCGAATAGAATCTCTGTTGGTCCGTTTCATTCGCATTTTTCGGTATTATATAAGAGAAACCTAAATAATTATTATTTAAAAAAGTATCATCTAAACAAGCCTCAGCAGAAATTAATTCATATTTTGTACTGTCAATATTTGCAAGTATATCTGCCTTAGTTCTATTTTTCACATTGTTAGTCAACAACTTGAATGACCACTCTATCGTTATGATATCTTCATCCGCATCAATTTCATCGCCTATAGTAGATTCATATAATGGATCATCTGTGACTCGAAATGCATCATCCTTCGGATAAATTCCTAAATAACCAAGCAATATAGAAATCTTTGTTGACCATCCAATATCATGTTTTCATTACTATCGGTATACTCCAATGATCCTATTATTACTGGAGGAACAAAAATTCCTTTTTTCAGCTTCTTCAAAAAAGTCTCAACCTGTTCTTTTTTCCATACAAAACTCCGTTGATATTCTGGTAACACAATATTCTTCTGAAGAATCAATTCAATCCAGTGCAACAAAGTATACTCACCATAAAAACAGCTTTTATTCATAAATTTAAATTATTAGGTTAATATTCAAGTTAGAGCATATTTTTTCACTAAGATACTATTAAGATATACCTAAATAGGTGCTACTTATCAATATTAAAGCAACTTATTAACTAAATAGAAAAGTCTTTTATTAAAGAAGTACAAATACGACAATAGTTTAACAATAATAGACGGATATAACTTAAGAGCCTCACAATGCTTGTCTGCTTCAAAAGCTACAAGGATCGATTCATATTCTTTATATGAAACAATCTTAGCAGATGAATGTAAAATACCTCTTACCCAAAATGGTAACAAATACAATTTAACAAACGGTGTCGCTTTGTCCGATCTAAAATAAATCTTTTGCAAATCTTGGAAGAAAGGATATGCCTTCACTATCTTCGACACACTTGATGCAGTCATTATTGACCCTGGACGATGAAGATAATTGTAAAGAGGTTTTTTGATATGTACAACTTCATCTACTTTCAGAAGAGCTTTCCAAATAAACAACTGATCCTCGCTATATGGATTATTTTCAAAAGTCAAATTGTTATCTTTATACCACTCAACATTCAGTAATGCCCCAGGAGCTAATATTCTAATTTGACGTTTTAAAAACAATTCTTGTATTAGAGAGCGAGGATAAATCTCGATACCATTATCATAACCAGCAGCCTTAAATACATTACGTTCTGTTACATATTGAAAATCAGAGATTACATACTTCACATTCGGTAATTTTACAATTACACTTTCAAAATGCTCTAATGTATCTGGCTGAATAATGTCGTCACTATCCAAAAAATAAACATACTTCCCCTTAGCAATAGTAAAACCTGCATTTCGTGCCCCAGAAAGTCCCATATTCTCTTGGTGAACTACTTTGACTTGGGAATATTGTACCGCAAATTCATCACATATTCTTGGACAGTCATCGAGAGAGCCATCGTCTACTAATATCAACTCATAATCTGATACTGTCTGATTGAGAACTGACAGAACTGAATTCCGCAAATACTTCTCAACATTATAGACTGGCATTACTATTGAAAACTTAGGACACATATCTTAATTGTTTTAGATTTAAACGATCCAATATAGACATTCTTCATTATAGAATATTCAAATTATCCTTATCAACATTAATTCTTGGCAAATAGTACTTTTTTAAAAGTGATGGCTTCGTAATCGGGCAAGCCACCGTACCAAAGGCATATTTATATACTTCTTCTGCTAAATGCTTATTTGCATAACCGCAAGCATAATAAGAACCGTAAGGATATGCAAACAGCTCTACAGGTTTACCGATAATCCGCTCTAATTCGTATTTGGAATCCTGAAGTTCTCGTAAAGCCTGCTCCTTGTTGAGCAAAGCGAACTTTCCATGACTTACACCATGAGAACCGATAGTGCAAAGTTTGTCTTGAGACATCTCCACAAGTTGTTCCCGGGTAATAAATTTTTCCTTATTCAGAAGTGAGACATTTACAAAGAGCGTAAATGGAATGCCTGCTTCCCTCAATAAAGGATAAGCATTATGATAGAAGTTCTCTGGGACATCATCTATTGTGAGTGCAAAGAAATCCTGCTCTTTCTCCCAATTCTCCAAACGGATAATATTCTTGCTCTTCAACCATTGTAATAATTTCTTACATTGTTCCGTAGAGATACGGAAAGATTCTGTTTCTTCATCCTGCACCTCATTTCCCACCCAATGCAACGTCAACACTCTTCCTCTTTCAGAAAAAAGTTTAGCTACACTTGTATGAAATACATGGCAGCACTTTCCTATGATACGTCTTAATAATTTCATTAAACTGGATTTTTTATAAACATACCAGAATGATCATAATGTAAAATCTTAGCAGGTACACCTCCTACAGTTGCATTATCAGGTACATCTTTCGTTACAACAGCATTTGCCCCTATCGTTACATTATTTCCAATCTTTATGTCGCCAATAATTACAGCGCCAGAGCCAATAAAACAATTATCTCCGATTACCGGTGCTTTTCCTCTTCTATCACCGCCTATTGTCACAAACTGATGTAATGTACAATTCTTTCCGATTTTTGCATTATAGTGAACAACAATCGGTAAACAATGAGGCAATTCTAATCCTGGACCTATAATACATGTTTCCGGAATCTGCACACCGTATTTTCTTGTCAGTCGAACTCGTTGGATCTTTGCCAATGTACGGATAAAGCAATTATTCGTATTACAGCACCTAAGCCAAAAAGTAAACCTTTGGCTTGAATTCCTTCTGAGAAAGACATTTTGAAAGATTAGAGAATAGGATTTACCCCCACATCTATATATATCACTGATAATCATATATTTTACTTCTTTAAAATTCATTTGTTCTCAAGTACTCTTTTAAGGAGATTCAACTGATAGTGTGGATTCCAATAATCATCAATCTCTTTGTAGCAAGCTTCGCGTACTTTTTCTCGACAATCTTTTTTTGATCTGAACCATTCTGAAATACACCGAGTCAAATCCTCCACATTATCATATTCAAAGAAATCGCCTGTTTCTCCTGGTTTTATCGATTCAAATTCAGGCATTTGCCATTTAAAACTGTTATGAGAAATTGCAGGACAACCAAACATCATAACATGCATGGCGGTAAGACCTATATTTCCAGGTGCTACACAAAGATCGGCATTATACACTAGTTCGGCATTTGCGTTTTCATCAAAGCAAGCTCCATAAAACCAAATATTGTCTGTAAGGCCTTCTTTCGCTACCATTTCTTCCAAATTCTGTCGCATCTCCCCATCACCTACAAAAACTATATTATAGTATTCGCCTCTTTGCTTCAATAAACTAACAGCTTTAATAAGCAGATTTAGCTTCTTTACCACTGTCAAACGTCCAATAAAAATTATGGTAGGGAAGTCATTCTTGAAATACTCACGATATACATCAGAACCAGTTATGCTATTACGAAGTTTCAACTGTTTGTCATAATCCAACGAATTCTTTATGACATGTAATTTACTTGCCGTAAACCCTTCGTTCAGCATTTTATTTCTTGCATATTCACCGTAAAGAAAGTAACCATCCACTTTCCTAAAAAAGAACTTCTTGATCATCTTTTGAATGTACGTTTCTTTACCATACCAACCATGAGTCCAAAGGTATATCTTAGGATTTTTCATATCCCTACCCAACTTTTGCAACAACCACCATTCAGAAATACAACGAATTACACCAGCACAAATGATTACATCATATTGCTGCAAATTCAAATTTCTGATGCTTTTATAATAAACGATAGGGCCCAAAATCTTACATTCCTTCATGGAAAGATTGCAGTGCTTTAACAAGGAATAATCAAACAATTTTAGATTACGCTTTGCATTACCACAAAAGAACCAATCAACATCCAACTCTTTATCCATCAATTTATATATTGCTTCCCTATATGATGGAGTATAAGGGAAAAGCATAGCTATTTTCTTTGCCACAATTCTCTTTTTACTTTGTTTGTTTGATTATATGCAATACGATGCATTCACCTATGCTATACAAAATATCTTTTTATTCTTTATTGCATCCTCAGCATCCTCTCAATCGCCCATCTATGACTCTCGCATTGAAAGTTATTGAGCATCATCGGGATATCCGGACCTTTCAAAAGGCCATAAACTGCATGAGAGAAAACATGCATGTTAGCTGTAGGAGCAACAGCTGCCAATCCTCTGAGCAAATATAGTTTATACTCAGGCCATAGAGTTTTGAGAGTTGTATTAAGATAATCCCAATATTTATCTTCTTTATTTAGAAGTTCACACAAGTAATCGTTATATGATTTGCATTCCGTACTTTTATCTAATTCGAGACTAGTTTCTGAGAACTTTGTATTGTGTACCTCAAAGGATAACTGCATATTTTCGTCAATGTCCATTTCTACCATAAGTCCCTTGTACCAGTTTTCACCATGCTGGCTAGAAAACAATTGAAAGAAGAAATTACCAAGGCTGTAAAAAATTTTTTTGCCGTTATATTCTTCCCATCCTTGTGGAGTATGGGGATGGGAGCCGATAACAACATCAGCTCCCAGATCAATAAACTCCTTATAGCGGGCACGCCATTCAGGAAGAGGTACAGCAACATCCTCCACTCCTGCATGCGGAAGGACAACCAACAAGTCACATTCCTTTTTAGCATTCAACACAATCTTATTGACTAGAGGATGATTGATCCAAGCAGTACCATAATCTGAAAGCTTTGAATCAAGCCCTAAAGCCCCAAATTCTTTATGCACTAAACACAAGAGACCAACCTTAATTCCCCCCTTTTCAATCACATGAAGCTTATAGGCATCCTCAAAGTTTCCAACACCTATAATAAGGGTATCCTTCTTGAATGCTTTGATAGAAGTTTCACAACCTTCCTTATCTAGATCCATCATGTGGTTGTTAGCTAACATAATGATGTTAGCCCCAAGGTTCTCGATAAATGCAGGAGAATCTTGAGACTGAGTCAACGAAGGTCCACTCTTATATATAGCTTTTCCGGAGCCTCTAACCGGAGCCTCAAAGTTGACAGCCACATAATCCATGCTCTTGAATAAGTTTTGCAAACGTAAGTCAACTTGTACGTTCTCTGGGTTTTGGCTTACGAAATCACCGCAAACAATTATTTTTATCATTCTTCAAATTTTTCGCCTAAAATTCTCAATGTTTCGTCTTTAAAGTACGACATTATGCCTCCTTCTGGACTAAAAGTAAGTTCTCCAAATTTGATATTCCCATTGTCATCATACAGATCCACCCTTACAAAATCAAAATCTTTTGCAAGATTTTCTGAAATTTTAATCATTTCATCAAAATTATCAGGTTTTGCTGGCAAATTCTTCGGGGCAAACCTTTTGTACACATAGTTCAAGGGAGTCCAATCTGTATCAACTGTACCAAATTTCACACCATTTTCACGTTCCACACACAAAAATATAAATACAACCTTTCCTCTAATACAAAAAAACTTATAATCAGTCGGAAGAGTATGACCATCACCCATTAACTCCTCTGCAAGAATCATTGGTTTGATGGCACAATAATGTGGTTCTGTGTTACGAAGATGTGAAGCCCCCACAAGGGTTGTATTCATATCTCTAATGACAGTAGGAATATCTAACTTTGATTTATCCGTACAGATATAGTGACCACCACTACCGTTATTAGCCTTCAAGATAAAACGGTCAGGAAGTTGATAAAACGGGATCAGATTAGCATCCTCCCAAGCACCATATTGTTTGAGAAGAATATCATCAAGTCCCTTAGACCTAACATACTCACGCACCTTCACTTTATCTGCATAGTCCGCATACTTCAAAAAATCCTTTGAAAGCATAGCAGAAAGAATTCTTTCCGACAAATCCTTAGGATGCTTGAAATTAGGTAAATGGTGGCGATGACTATAATAGCGTAAAGTATAATTCATACGCTGACCTAAGACATTGGCGACAAAATCGCCCAACCAAGAATTGAACTGGCTTCTCCAGTTACCTTTGTCTTCTACAACTGGCATAATTTTGTTTTTTATAAAACCTGTAAAATTTGATCGCACATGGCAATACCTCTGTCATATAATTTTCTATAAGATTGTATTTGTCAAGTAATTTAAATCGACTCACAACAGCCTTATATACCTGTTTTTCCATTATTCGTCTTTGCTTATGACATACAAAACCTTCTGAAATGATAGAATAGATACACTTTCTCCATACAGGAAAACTTAACTTTTCAACAAAAGTATTATATGACCCTTCATAAATATTCTTATAGTTGGCATGATTTTTAATAATATCCGATAACCGATCAACAAAACCTTTAACATCCTTGTGTGGAATAATAAAACCATTAATTCCGTCTTGAATAATTTCCAAGTTAGCAATCTTGAAATCTGAAACAATCGGAATACATCCTATTCTCATTGCCTCCAATAAAGCCATTGGGAATCCCTCTCTACGAGAAGGTGCAAGGAATACATTACAAGAAGCTATGATTTCAGCAGCCCGTTGTTGAGGAATGAGTCCAGTAACTATTACTCTTTCATCATTCGGTAATATTAAACGAATATCCATGAAAGGCTGAAACTTCTTAAGCGGAGGAGTTGTAATTCCCAACCAGTAAAATTCAAAAGGCAAATCCGTCTTGCAAAGTTCCCTAACAATAGGAACAATTAAATCAGGTGATTTGCTTGCAGCAGATCCACCGGCAAAGACTATCTTGATCTTCTCTGTAGTCATTTTCGTTTGTCTCTTAGATTCAGAATTAGGATCATCTGCTACAGAGTTAAACACAACCTTAATCTTATCTTTATTTTTTATTCCGAAACGGTGACTTATATAATCCTTACAATTGCTGGACAGAGCGATAATATTGTCTATATACTCATTGTTGAATACAGCATTATCGCAATCCATTGTACCCAAAGAATGTGATACTGTAATCAATCGTGTTTTGTCACTTACAAATGCAGCAAGCAAAGACATGATATGAGAATTACTATTGATAATTACATCGTAATTTTCAGTCAACAATTTATTCAGAAGATTTGAAGTATCGTTAAAATTATAGATATTTATTCCATATGTGGAATATGTCTTCACATAACCTTGATACGATTCTATATTCTCATCTACTAATAAATGAATCTCGTTCTCCCCATTCAGAAGATTGCACAATTCTCTATTGAAGGATGGTATTCCTGCATTCGGAGTCACAGATGAGGTCGCTAATAGTATTTTCATAAATCATAAATCATTACTTTTAGTTCTATATATTAATGTTTTATCCTTAATTTATTTTTAGCTTTCTGTAAAATAATTTAATATTAATCTCTCGAATTTCTCTATATTTTGTTATAAATATTTGCGAATGTACCATATATTATATCTTTTATATTAAAAAGTATTTGATTTTTGTAGATACTACCCTAGTAGAAAATCAAATACTGCTTTTTTGGATATCTATATCTCATTTTTCACTATTTACTAAGCGATTTCGTATCAATTTAGCTGGAGCACCCCCAATTATTGAATAAGGCGGATAATTTTTTGTAACAACTGATCCCATGCCAACAATTGTTCCTCTTGATACGTAACGTCCTGGAGTCATTATCGTATTCATTCCTATCCAACAATCATCTTCGATAACAGTTTTTTGAGGAGGATAACAACCTTGATTATTTATTGGAATATCAGTCCTTTCAAAAATGTGATTCTTATCAAGAATAAAACAGTTTCTACTCAGAATAACATGATTCCCAATAATTGTATTACCAGGTATAGATGTATTTGCTC
>OGDF01000396.1_pt1 | contig 71034 bp, 60 predicted proteins | sample 1570141 | NCBI WGS metagenome assembly OGDF01 (sample SAMEA4370581, study PRJEB24528) | human gut metagenome
CGTTCTTCGGACACCCCGGATGAGAAATCATCCGGGGTGTCTTTGTTTATATGCCACTGTGATGTTGAGCCGCGACGTGCGTACTGAAACGTTTTCCACTCACGTCACCACATAAATTTCCCCTGACGTGCGTGAAAAGGCCAGTTTTACGCACGTCAGGGTGGACCAGTCTGGGGGGCTGTGATGAGGCGGTAATGAAGCATTGTCTATTTTTACCTAAGATTAGTATTTTTGGCCATCAAAACGCTAGCTTGGTATAAAATTTTCAGTACTTTTGAGAAATATTTCCGAGAGGTCAGTTTTGTTGGCTAATTGGCGATTTTTGTTACATGCCGGGGACGGCATTAGTGAAGAGAAATTAATAAGGAATTAGATATGCCAAACGTTGTAGGACATATATCTCAGATTATCGGGCCGGTCGTAGATGTGCATTTCGACCTGACCCAGGCAGAAGAAAAGAATGAACTCCCTAATATCCATGACGCATTGACCATCACCAGAACTGATGGAAAGAAGCTGATTGTGGAAGTTCAGCAGCATATCGGAGAAGACACGGTCAGGGCAGTTGCTATGGACTCTACTGATGGCCTTCAGCGTGGTATGGAAGCAGTCAGCACATCGCACCCTATCGAGATGCCTGTCGGCCCTCAGATACGAGGCAGAGTGCTCAATGTCGTGGGGGAATCCATCGACGGACTTGGAGAACTGGACAGGGCTCATGAACTGCCTATACACAGGGAACCCCCTAAATTCGAGGACCTCACCACATCACAGGAAGTCCTCTACACCGGAATCAAAGTCATTGACCTTCTCGAACCTTATCTGAAAGGCGGCAAGATCGGTCTTTTCGGTGGCGCGGGAGTCGGCAAGACGGTGCTTATCAAGGAACTTATCAACAACATTGCTAAGAAACATAACGGATTCTCGATTTTTGCCGGTGTCGGCGAGCGTACCCGCGAAGGCAATGATCTGCTGAGGGAAATGATAGAATCCGGCGTTATCAAATACGGCGAGGACTTCGAGAAAAGCATGGAAGAAGGACATTGGGACCTCTCATTGGTAGACAAGAAGAAACTCGCTGAATCTCAGGTTGCTCTGGTGTTCGGACAGATGAACGAGCCGCCTGGAGCGAGGGCCTCGGTCGCATTGTCAGGACTGACGCTGGCGGAATCATTCAGGGACAACAAGGACCTTAACGGACCGAAAGACATATTGTTCTTCATTGACAATATCTTCCGATTCACGCAGGCCGGTTCGGAGGTGTCAGCGCTGCTCGGACGAATGCCGTCGGCAGTGGGATATCAGCCTACCCTTGCGACGGAGATGGGACAGATGCAGGAACGAATCACATCTACAAAAGATGGTTCAATTACTTCTGTACAAGCAGTTTACGTGCCAGCCGACGACTTGACGGACCCGGCACCTGCCACGACGTTTACCCACTTGGACGCTACCACGGTGCTCAGCCGTAAGATTACCGAGCTCGGTATCTATCCGGCAGTAGACCCGCTGGAATCCACATCCAGAATCCTGGACCCGAATATCGTGGGCGAGGCGCATTACAATACCGCTCAGCGCGTGAAACAGATTCTCCAGAGAAACAAGGAACTTCAGGACATCATTGCGATTCTCGGTATGGACGAGTTGTCTGACGAGGACAAGCAGACCGTGAACAGAGCACGTAGAGTGCAGCGTTTCCTTTCACAGCCATTCTCTGTGGCAGAGCAGTTTACCGGAGTTCCGGGAGTCATGGTAGACATCGAAGACACCATCAAGGGCTTCAATATGATTCTTGACGGCAAGGTGGATTACCTTCCGGAGCAGGCGTTCCTCAATGTCGGTACCATCGAGGATGCCATAAAGAAAGGCGAGGAGATTCTGGCAAGAGCTGACAACAAGTAGTTTTCGTGGATATGGAAGCTGGAATTTCATTGAAAATCATGTCACCGGAACAGGTGTTGGAAGAATGCCAGGTCTCGAAGGTGAAATTGCCCGGAAAGAAGGATCCGTTCGTGGTCCTGAAGAATCACGCATCCCTGATTTCGGCATTGAACCCGGGGACAATAGAATATGTGACCGCTGACGGGCAGACAAGGAAACTTCAGGTAAAGTCCGGATTCGTGGAAGTAAAGGACAACAAGGTGTCCGTGTGCGTAGAATTATGAAATTGTTCAGATACATAGTTGCCGTGATCTTGGCCGTGACAGTCTGGATGCCGCTGAGGGCGGAAGAGGCTGCTGCGGACAGCACTGCCGGAGGACCGGGGTTCAATGTCCAGGAGGTAATCTTCGGACATATGAGCGACGCGTACGAATGGCACATAACTGACATCGGTGACAAGTCGGTTGCCATTCCGCTGCCTGTAATCGTGAAAAGCAGTACCGGATGGCACGTGTTCTCTTCCAAGCGGATAGAGCACGGGGAGGAATACGAAGGACTGTATATTTCGGAAGAGACGGGAAAGATAGTGGAAAAGAATGAGGCCGGAGAAGAAATAAGGCCGTTCGACATATCCATTACCAAGAATGTCCTGGCGATAATGATAAGCAGTGCGCTGCTGGTGTTCCTGATTCTGGGCACTGCCAGATGGTACAAGAAGCACGATGCGCTGAAAGAAGCCCCGAGGGGATTGGCCGCTTTCATGGAACCTGTCATCCAGATGGTAGACGAAGGCGTGGCGAAGGACAACATCGGTGAAGGATATGAAAAATTCTCACCATATCTGTGCACCGTATTCCTCTGGATATTGCTGAACAATATTCTGGGAATCGTGCCGTTCTTCCCGGGAGGCGCCAATGTGACCGGAAACATTGCGGTAACATGCGTGCTGGGCATCGCTACCTTTCTGATGATCAATCTCTTCGGAACGAAGCACTATTTCAAGGACATCTTCTGGCCGGATGTGCCGCTGATGCTGAAATTCCCGTTCCCGATATTGCCCATCATCGAGGTGTTCAGCGCGTTCATGAAACCATTGACACTGATGATAAGGCTTTTCGCCAACATGCTTGCGGGACACATCATCGCCATCAGCCTTGTCTGCATAATCTTCGTGTTCGCCAAGTACAATGCTGTCCTTTTCGGAAGCATGACGGTGGTCTCGCTGCTCTTCGGAGTGTTCATGGATTTGCTCGAAGTGCTCGTGGCATTCCTCCAGGCATATGTATTTACGATACTGTCAGCCGTGTTCATCGGCATGGCAAGACAGGAAGAAGCTTGATAATATCAATTAAAATTTTATAGTTATGTTACTTACAATTCTTTTACAAGTAGTTGCTGCTGACGTTCTTGGAAAGGCAGGTATCGCTCTTTCAGCCGCTATTGCAGCATTGGCAGCAGGTTACGGAATCGGAAAAATCGGTTCTGCAGCTACAGAGTCCATCGCGCGTCAGCCGGAAGCAGGCGGAAGCATCCGTTCTTCCATGATCATTGTCGCTGCGATGATCGAGGGTGCAGCACTGTTTGCAATTATCGTTTGCCTTTTGGCGCTCTTCAGCTAGTTAGCGTATGTCACTTGTTACTCCGGATTCAGGCCTTCTGTTCTGGATGGTCATCATCTTCGGCGTGGTGTTCTTCATCCTCGCCAAGTTCGGTTTTCCTGTCATCACCGACATGGTGAGAAAGAGAACCGAGTCCATCAGCCAGTCCCTTAAATTGGCTGACGAGGCGAGGGCTGAACTTGCCGAGCTGAACAAGGAACAGTCGGAACTGTTGTTGCAGGCCAAGAAAGAGCAGGCGCGTGTCCTCGAAGATGCAGCCAAAGTGAAGGCTTCCATCATCGAGCAGGCGAAGGTGCAGGCTCAACAAGAGGCCGAGAAGGTATTGGCACAAGCCAGAACGGAAATAGCTGCGGAAAAAGAGAGCGCATTGAGGGACATCCGCAAGGAAGTGGCTCTGCTCTCAATGAATATTACAGAGAAAGTCCTCAGAACCGAATTCGGTTCAGAAGAAGTCCGTAAACAGTATGTGGACAAGGTCATGCAGGAACTTGCCGGACAGAAGGACTCTTTTATGAAGAATTAATGCGATGAATACTGGAATCATAGCGTCAAGATATGCGGATGCATTGCTGAAATACGTGAAGGAAACCGGCGAGGGCGAAGTCGTCTGTCGCCAGACGGAAATTCTCGAAGATGCATTGCGTACAAGTCCGGAGCTGGTCAGATTTCTGGAAAGTCCGGCGCTGCTGCAAGCCACGGCCAAGGTCGCGCTGCTGCAGAAGGCGTTGGATGAAGAGAAAATGACGGCATCGCTGGAAAAATTCCTGCTGCTCGTGATAAGGCAGGACAGGATTCCGTATCTGCGCTATATCCTCCATTATTTCAGAATGCGTTGGTGCGAATCCATAGGTGTCAGCCCTGCCAAGCTCGTGGTCAGTACGCCGTCACCCGGACTGGAAGAACGCATCAAAGGCATTTTCAATGATTTTACAGGCCGCAAATTGGAATTGAAGACTTCCGTGGACCCGTCCATTATCGGCGGATTCATTTTCGAGGTTGCGGACAAGCGGATTGATGCAAGCATCTCCAGACAGCTGGAAGAACTCAGACGGGAATTCATCGAAAAGAATGGACGTGTCGTCTAGGAAGAGAAAGTAATTTATTATGAATCAGAACAATATAAAACCAAGCGAGATTTCTGACGTGCTGCTCAAACAGCTCGAATCGGCAGATTTGTCCGTTAAACTTGAAGAGGTCGGTACCGTGCTTCAGGTCAGCGACGGTGTGGCCAGAATATATGGCCTGACCAATGCTGAGGCAGGCGAACTGCTTGAGTTCGAGTGTGGTGTGATGGGTGTCGTGATGAACCTTGAGGTGGATAATGTAGGTGCCGTGCTTCTCGGACCGACTGACGAAATCAAGGAAGGCATGTCGGTGAAGAGGACCGGACGCATCGCTTCCATCGGTGTAAGCGAAGAAATGCTGGGCCGCGTCGTTGACCCGCTGGGTAATCCGATTGACGGTCTCGGGGAAATCGGGGGCGAGAAGGTAGAGATGCCGCTGGAGCGCAAGGCGCCGGGCGTAATCTTCCGTCAGCCTGTGAACGAACCTCTCCAGACAGGTATCAAGGCCATAGATGCCATGATTCCTATCGGTCGCGGTCAGCGTGAGCTCATTATCGGAGACCGCCAGACAGGAAAGACCGCCATTGCCCTGGACACTATCATCAATCAGAAATCCGAATACGACAAGGGTAAACCTGTTTATTGTATTTATGTCGCTATCGGACAGAAGGGCTCCACTGTAGCGAGCCTCGTCAATACTCTCCGTTCGAAAGGAGCCATGGATTATACCGTCGTGGTAGCTGCCACGGCTGCCGATCCGGCTGCGCTCCAATATTATGCGGCATTTGCGGGAGCAGCCATCGGTGAATATTTCCGTGATACCGGCCGTGCAGCCCTGGTTATCTACGACGACCTTTCCAAGCAGGCTGTCGCATATCGTGAGGTATCATTGATCCTCAGACGTCCTTCAGGTCGTGAGGCTTATCCTGGAGACGTGTTCTATCTTCACTCAAGACTTCTGGAGCGTGCGGCAAAAATCATTGGCCAGCAGGAAGTTGCCGAGCAGATGAACGACCTTCCGGAGTCATTGAAAGGTAAAGTAAAAGCCGGCGGTTCGCTGACGGCGCTGCCTATTATCGAGACACAGGCGGGCGACGTTTCCGCATATATCCCGACCAACGTGATTTCCATCACGGACGGTCAGATTTATCTTGAGAACAGCCTGTTCAACCAGGGATTCCGTCCTGCCATCAATGTGGGAATTTCCGTTTCCCGTGTCGGCGGAAGCGCTCAGGTCAAGAGTATGAAGAAAGTCGCCGGAACATTGAAAATCGACCAGGCCCAATACGATGAACTGGAGTCATTCTCCAAGTTCAGCAGTGATGTGGACAAGGTGACTGCATTGGCATTGGACCGCGGACGTAAGAACAAACAGCTGCTCATCCAGCCGCAGTATTCGCCGATGCCTGTGGGAGAGCAGATTGCGATATTGTATTGCGGCACGAACTCGTTGCTCCGTGACATTCCTCTGGAGAAAGTACGTGATTTCCAGTCGGCATTCCTTGCCAAGATGCGCGCTTCACATCAGGACGATGTGCTGACACCTCTTGCAGAAGGAAAACTGGATGACAATATCAAGAAAATCATTGAGCAGGAGGCCGAGGATGTCGCTCTTGGTCTCGGAGACGTAAAATAATCAGGGAGACGCCATGCCGTCATTGAAAGAAATAAAGAATAGGGTTGATTCCGTAAACAGCACGCTGAAAATTACTTCCGCCATGAAAATGGTGGCGGCGGCGAAGCTGCACAAGGCGCAGACCGCTATCGGAAACATGCTCCCTTACGAGGATATGCTTCATAGGATGCTCGCGAATCTGATTGCCTATAAGCGCAATATGAACAAGCGGGAGGACGATGACAAGTTCATTCCTGTAACTGAGGACAATGTGGATCTCGATGATGAGCTCGAACTTCTCTGTACACAGCGTCCGGTCCACAAAGTGGCCATCGTGGCGTATTCTTCCAATTCTTCGCTTTGCGGCGGATTCAATTCCACCGCGATAAAGCATGTCACGACCGTCATTGACGAATATCTCGCGGCGGGCGTCCGGCGGGAGGACATAACTGTCTATTCCATAGGGCGTAAGATGGCTGACGCAATGCGAAAGAAAGGTTTTGCTTCACCGGCTGACTATGCCCATCTTTCCGACAAGCCTTCTTACGATGAGGCGTCACAACTGGCTGCAGAACTCGTGCATGGCTTCATGACCGAGCGTTTCGACAAGGTGGAACTGCTTTATAACCATTTCAAGTCCACGGCATCCCAGCCGGCGGTAAGAAATACATATCTGCCTCTGGAGATAGTCCCTATGAAGGAAGCCCGTGAAAATGCCGCTGCGGCTGATGTTCGCGGATGGAATTTCGACTATATCGTGGAGCCGGACGTGAATACATTGCTGGACGAACTGTTGCCTAAAGTAATGATGCTCAAGATGTACACGGTGCAGCTCGATACCAATGCCGCCGAACATGCCGCCAGGACGGTGGCCATGCAGACAGCTACGGACAACGGCAACGAAATTCTCCAGGAACTTACGCTGGAGTACAACAAGAACCGTCAGCAGAAGATTACCAGTGAGCTTCTCGACATCGTGGGCGGTTCAATGCAGTAGATCAAAAACTAATATATTCATGAGAAAATTGCTTGTTCTGGCCGCCCTTGCGGCAATCCTGCCTGCTTCAATGCACGCACAGACTGCCTCTGACGGAGGCATTTCCCCTGAGGTCCTCACCCGTATCAGCAAAGGCTACACCGGAAGCCCGGCCGACAAGGCGCTTCGCAATGCTCTTGCAGGTACTGCTGTCAATGTTCTTGCAGCCAATTCCGAGAACGCGGCGATGATCGATACGCATTTCAGCGACCGCGTCAAGACAAAAGGCATCACCGACCAGAAATCATCCGGAAGATGCTGGCTGTTCACTGGACTTAATGTGATGAGAGCCAAGATGATAGACAAATATGACCTGGGCGCGTTCACATTCTCGCAGAATTATCTTTTCTTCTATGACCAGCTGGAGAAGGCCAATCTTTTCCTGCAGGGAGTCATTGATACTAGAAAACTGCCTTTTGCCGACAGGCAGGTCGATTGGCTTTTCTCGAATCCGTTGAGCGACGGCGGACAGTTTACGGGCGTGTCCGACCTGGCGATGAAGTATGGCGTCGTTCCGTCCGAGATCATGCCGGAGACCTACAGCAGCAACAATACTTCGCAGATGGCTTCGCAGCTGAAGAACATTCTCCGTCAGGGTGGTCTCAAGTTGCGTGACGTATATGATGCCTCCGGAGCCGCTTCTTTGAGCGGAAAGAAGGCTGAAGCCGCAGAGGCCAAGGTCAATGCCGAGCTTCAGAAGGTCAAGGAGTCAGTCCTCTCCGATGTCTATCGCGTGCTTGCCCTGTGTCTCGGAGTGCCTCCTACGGAGTTCGAGTGGACGATGTACAATTCGAAGAATGAGTTTGTGGAGAGCGGTAAATTCACTCCTAAGTCTTTCTATGACAAGTATGTAGGTGCAGACCTTGATGGCAATTACGTTATGCTGATGAATGACCCTTCACGTGAGTACGGAAAGGTGTATGAAATCGATTACGACCGCCATGTCTATGACGGAAAGAACTGGGTTTACGTGAATCTTCCTGTCGAGCGCATCAGCGAGATTGCCATGGCTTCCATCAAGGACAATACGGCAATGTATTTTTCTTGCGATGTGGGCAAGTTCCTGAATTCCAACAAGGGTGTCCTGGATTTGGCGAATTTCGATTACGAGTCGCTGTTCGGAGTGAAGTTCACCATGGACAAGACGCAGCGCGTGCTTACTCATGCCAGCGGTTCTTCCCATGCCATGACTCTTGTTGCCGTGGATGTCAAGGACGGCAAGCCTGTGAAATGGATGGTCGAGAACAGCTGGGGCGCAGACCGCGGCTACAAGGGTTGTCTGATCATGACTGACCAGTGGTTCTCCGAGTATATGTTCCGTGTCGTGGCGGAGAAGAAGTATATCCCTGCCGACATTCTGGAAATGCTGAACCAGAAGCCGATCCTCCTTCCTTCCTGGGACCCTATGTTCGCTCCTGAAGATTAACATAGTCACCCGTCAGAGATAAAAAAACAGCAGCTGGTCTTCACGACTGGCTGCTGTTTCACTTATTCAATATGAATTAAACTAGCTTATGTTTTTTATGTCTTCGATATGTCTAATTGCCATAATCATGCCAAACTATATCGTTGAAGAAAAATAATTATCAACTTTTCTGAAGAATCGTTTAAGATGTGCCGTTTTGTAAGGGAAATATCACATTTCGACTATGAACTGAAATCTTTGCTCGTCTTTTCGGTCTATATTCCTGCCTCATCAGTCGTGTACGTCCAGTACACTCCATCTTCGAAAAGAAATCTATCCTCGAAAATACTTCACAAATCTTTACCTACTTAGCTTCCTCTTTTAATTTATGTAGGCTGCTGAGATATTCAAGGACCGCAACCAGAGCCAGACCTGCAATCGCCCAGATGATAGCTCCATGTATCTGGAGATCCAGAACTTTCATCGGATTGTCTGAACTCATGATGAGGTCGGCAGCTGTCGAAGCCGCATCCGGAGCCATGCCGCTGCGGAGACATTGACCTTCAGCTACGGCGTGCATGTCATTCCATGGCCAGACTTTCACGAGCGCGCCGAGGACGAAGCCCACGAGCACCAGCATTGTCGGTCTTTCGAACCTTTTCAGCAGCCAGTGCAGGAACTTGGAGAATCCGAGGATGCCGATGATGCAGCCGAGGCCGAACACCAGCAGCACCGGAATGTTCATCTGGTTGATAGACTGCATGATAAAGTCATATTTACCGAGAATTACCAGAATGAAACTGCCTGAAATTCCAGGAAGAATCATGGTGCAGACCGCGATGGCGCCGCAGAGGAAAATGAACCAGAGACTGTCGGGAGTGGTGGTAGGGGACAATGTGCAGATGACCACGCCGAGGACAATGCCTACTGCGAAGAAAAGCACGTCATTGACCTTCCAGCCCTTGATGTCGTAGATCATATATGCCGATGAGGCGATGATGAGGCCGAAGAAAAATGCCCAGGTCTGCACCGGATACCAGTTCATGACGTAGACCATGAGCTTCGCCAGTGAGAAGATGCTGATCAGGACGCCAATGAACAATGATATCAGAAAAGTTCCGTGGATAAATCGCCAGAACTCACGGAATTTGCCCTGGAACAGGAGTTTCCATGATGCTGGGTCCATCATCGCATTGAGCGAGTCAATGATTTCTGTGAAAATGCCGGTGAGCAATGCAATCGTGCCACCGGAAACGCCAGGAATCACATTTGCGGCACCCATGCCGAATCCTTTGACTCCTGTAATGATGTTTCTTGTCAATCCGTTCATCGTATTATTTGATTCTTGCCCGGCCGGTTGGCTCTGGGTTACTTGATAGTTTCGAGATATTTGGTGATTTCAGCAAATGCCTGTACAGGTGTGTAAGCCTGGCTCGGGGAATCCTCTATCACCAGGTCGAAAGTGCGTCCCGGCAGCTGGCAGCGCCCGATCTTGAACCTTGAAGGAGAGCACTTTGCCATGTATTCGATAGGGAAGTCGTCATTGTCCACGAGCGACAGCAGCATGTCCGAATTTTCCTGCACCAGCATTGACAATTTCTCCGCCGACGGGCGGCCGCACCAGTTCAGGTCGCTGCGTAAGATGGTGTTGTTCAGGCTCGTAGTCTGTCTCTCGTCCTCGTCCTTCTTGCTGAAATCGAAAAAATACACGCTTGTGCGTATGCCGAGCGACTTGAAGACGGAAATCGCCTTCTCCTTGCACTCGTCCGCGCCGGAATCTTCCATGTCAATGATGATGGACACGGATTTGATTTCACTTAGCGGATGCAGCCCCGTAGGGTTCGTGCTTATCGCTTTCCTGAGGTATCTCTTTCTGAATATGTTCTTTATGAAACCTAGCATCAGTCTTCGTTTTCTTCCGCAGCAATGCCTCCGTTCGCTGCTATCAGCTCGCGGATTTCTGCTTTGGCTGCTTTCCATCTTGGGATATCAATCTTCGTGCCGATAATTTCCACGACCTTGGCGGCAATGATTGACCCGATTTCACCGCAGACTTTCAGAGGCATGCCGAGTGAATGGGCGTAGAGGAAACCTGCGGCGTAAGTGTCGCCTGCTCCTGTGGCGTCGATGGTGTCGGCCGGCCATGGCTCTATATAATGGTATTCATCCCCGCTCTTCAGCATTGACCCGTCCTTGCCGACTTTCACGACGGCAATCTTGCAGTGGCGGGCGATTTCGTCGAGCGCCTCCCTCGGCTGAAGCTTGGTGAACGCCTTGGCCTCGGACTCGTTCGCGAAGACGATGTCCACGTAGCGGTCCACGATGTCATGCAGGAAAGCGTCGTTGGATTCCACGACGTTGTATGACGCCATGTCCAGCGAAATGATGCATCCCGCCTTGTGCGCCATCTCTACGGCTGTGCGGATAAGTGCTTGGTTCTGTACGAGATAGCCCTCTATATGGAAGTAGTCATAGCCTTCGAAATATTCCTGTTTCAGGTCTTCCGGAACCATTTCCAGAGCGGCTCCCATGTAGTTCGCGAATGTTCTTTCAGCATTGGCCCCGGACACGAAAACCATTGACCTGCCCGAAGGGTTCTTGCCTTTCAGGAGCATTGTCTTCACGCCGTATTGCTCTTCGTCGCTCTTGAACAGGTGGCCGAGCTCGTCTTCACCGACCTTGCCGATGAATGCTGACGGCATGCCGAAAATGGCGGTACATGTGATGGTGTTGGCTGCGGAACCTCCTGCTACATAATGCAATCCATAAGGTTTCAGGCTTTCGAAAATCTTGTTTCCCGTCTCCATGTCCACGAACTGCATACTGCCTTTCGGAAGGTGGTACAGCTTCAGGAACGAGTCATCCGGCAGAACGGCAAGAATATCTGTAAGGGCATTGCCGATACCCAAAATTGATTTCATTTTCGGCTTCATGTCAATGTTTTTTGAATGTGGTCTGCAAAGATAGTGAAAAATTTTTCAGCACCGGTTGGGGGATAGGGCTTACTCATACGTATTATATGCAAAAGACGTGAAAATGGATTATAACGAATACGATATTGAGACGAGAAAAGCAAGGGTGAAAGCTCGGCTGGATGCTGCCATTGAGGAGATTGCATTGTCCGAGGAGAATGGAGGCCGTAACAGGAAACGTGTGTGGCCTTACATTGCCGGTGCTGTTTCGATGGCGGCTGCGGTATTGCTTGCGGTGGTGCTGAAGGTGATTCCTGCTGAAGATGGCGGGAGCGTGAACTGGGTGGAAGTGCTGACGGCCTATGGCGAGAAAAAATCAGTGCTGCTTCCTGATGGCACGATAATCTGGCTCCACAATGAATCCAGACTGCTGTATCCGAGCGAGTTTACCGGTCGTACGAGACAGGTGTTCTCGTCAGGAGAGGTGTTCGCCGAGGTCGCAAAAGACAAGAAACATCCTTTCATCCTTTCGTCCAACAATGTCAATGTCCGCGTAAAGGGAACGGTTTTCAATTTCCGTTCATATCCGAAGTCTACGGAAGCTGAATTGACCTTGGTGGAGGGTGCCGTAGATATGGATTTCATGGTGTCAGGAATCAAGCAGTCCGTGGAAATCGCTCCGGGGCAGGTGGTAAAGGCTGACTTGGAAAACGGGAAGGTTACCAGGACTTGCATGAATCCGGAGAAATATGTTTCGTGGACTGTGCGCAATGCATTGTATTTCAATGACGAGACTCTCCAGAATATAATATCGGAACTCCAGCGCCAATTCAAAATAATGGTTGTGGTCAACAATAAGAATCTGCTGGGGAGGCGCTTCTATGCTTCCTTCGTGAATGACGAGTCGCCGCTGGATATTCTCAAAGCTCTCTGTGCGGACGGAGGAATGAAGGTTCTGCAGAAGGAGGATACCTATTATATATCAGCCAATGCGCAGATTTCTATGTCGTTGAAGGATGTTAGTGTGCGCTCTGCCGTAGAATATCTGCAGAAGGAGTACCACTACTCGTTCACGATTGGAACTGATGACATTGACATCAACAAGCATGTGACAGTACAGGTTAAGAATGTGTCAATCCAGAATGCGCTTGACCGTATTTTTGCCGGACAGGATGTTTCTTACAAGGTCAATGGCAAGAATATTTCCGTTGTCGCAAAAAAAGCTCAGTCTGCGCCGGCAGCAAAGCCTGTGGGAAAGGCCCAGCCGCTGCTGTGCACCGGAATTGTCGTGGATGAGAACAATTCCCCGATGGCAGGAGCTTTCGTAGTGGAGAAAGGTACGACCAATGCCGTTTCTTCCGGCGCTGACGGAAAATTCTCCATCAAGGTTACCGGTGCGGAGCCGGTGCTTTCATTCTCTTTCTTCGGCTACGAGGATAAAGAGGTGCAGATTTCATCTTCCAGGACCAATATTGAAGTGAAGATGGAGCCGCAGGCATTGTCGCTCGACCAGTCAGTGGTGGTCGGATATGGTAGCATGACCCGTAGGGACATCACTTCCGCCATCGGTCAGTTCAAGCCTAAGGCATCTGAAAGGCGTGACGTGCTTTCTGTGGACCAGCTTCTCCAGGGACGTATTGCCGGTGTGAATATCACTACCGCATCTGGTATCCCGGGAGCCAGCAGCCGTGTGAGCATTCGTGGTATCGGTTCCCTCAATGCCGGTAACGAACCTTTGTATGTCATTGACGGTGTGCCGATTACTAGTACTTCAGGTGATACAGGCGCATTTTCGCAAGGTGAATCCATGACTGGTTTGGCAACATTGAACCCGTCGGATATCGAGTCCGTGGAGGTGCTGAAAGATGCGGCATCCGCTGCCATCTACGGTTCCCGTGCCACTAACGGTGTCATTATCGTGACTACCAAGTCGGGAAAGAAAGGCGCTCCGGTAATTTCGATTGACGCAAGCATGAGTCTCAGCCAGCAGCCGCGTCTGGACAAGCTGGATCTTGCAAGCGGCGACCTTCTGATCGAGACTTTCAACGAGGCTATCGACAATTATAACATCCAGTTCGGCAAGACTCAGGAGCGTTTCATCAATCCTATGCCTGGAAAACCGACTCATAATTGGCTTAAAGATGTGCTCCGTACGGGCTTTTCACGTAATATTACCGCTTCAATATCAGGCGGTTCCGAAAAGATAAGGTACTACGTTTCTGCGACTGCAAAGCATCAGGAAGGAACAGCATTGAGCAATGCTCTCAATCAATACAGCATCAAGTCCAATATTTCCGGAGATATCAGAAAATGGCTTTCTTTCGGTATCAACATGCAGCTCAGCTATACCAAGAACAACCGAGTTTCTTCCGGTTACAGCGGATATAATGTCATCAAGGCTGCTGTGGAGCAGTACCCTTGGGATGAGCCGTTCCTCCCTAACGGAGACTGGGCTACATCCAAGAATGTACTTGTGAACAACAATGCCCTTCAGGCAATCAAGGAGTCCGATGTGTGGCTCAAGACCTACAGGGCATTGAGCAATGCGAATTTGACCTTCCATATTATCCCGGGCCTTGATTTCAAGACATCCCTGGGCGAGGATTTCTCAGCATTGGAAGAGCATGTTTATTATACGGCGAAGCATCCGGGCGGATATCCGTCGAAGGATAATCCTCAGGGAGGTTCATTGACCGACAGCCGCAAATTCCGCAGCTCTGTAATTTGGGAAAATACATTGTCATACGGCAAGAAATTCAATTTCGGACTTGGACTCAACGTCGTTCTCGGTCATTCCGCACAGGTGGATGAGAACTCGATGGCTTTGCAGAAGGGTATCGGATTTCCTTCAAGCTCATTCGACGTGAACTCTGTCGCTGCGGAAATCAGCAAGGCCAATTCAAGCCGTACTGCTTATGCGCTCCAGTCGTTCTTCGGCCGTGTCAACTTGAACTACAAGGACCGCTATGTGGGAACTCTCACGATGCGTGCCGACGGTTCTTCCAAGTTCGCTTCTGAAAACCGCTATGGATATTTCCCTTCTGCCAGCCTCGGATGGAATGCCGACAAGGAATCTTGGTGGCATGCTGACGGCATCACCATGAAGCTCCGTGCCAGCATCGGTGCAACAGGTAACCAGGGCAACATCGGACCTTATGCATATCAGGCACTTGCATCCGGCGGTGTGAACTATAACAATACCAACGGCCTCGGTCTCAGCACTCCTGGAAACCGTGACCTGAAATGGGAAACTACTGTGCAGCAAGACTTGGGTATCGACATGAGTTTCTTCAAGGGCGCATTGTCCTTCACTGCCGATGTGTTCAACAAAGACACTCGCGACCTGCTTTACAGCAAGCCGACGATGATTACCACGGGATATTCCAGCTATACCTGCAATATCGGTTCAATGAACAACAAGGGTCTTGAGCTCACCATTGCCGGAAACGCCGGAAAGAAGGATTTCCGATGGAGAGGTGATTTCAATATCTCATTTGTGAGGAATAAACTGACCAAGCTCCTGGATGACAGTGACATAATCATGCCTGACTCTTTCCACGCATTGCAGGTAGGCAAGGAAGTCGGTTCATTCTACATGGTCAAGATGCTCGGCATCTACCAGCATGATGAGGATGTCCCTGAGTATCTCTATGAGAATGAGGGCGTACGTGCCGGTGACGTCATTTATGATGATTATGACGGAGACGGAAAGATTACTGCTGACGACCGTCAGATAGTAGGCTCCGCCAATCCTAAATTCAGCGGCGGTTTCAACAATACATTCACTTGGAAGAATCTGGAGCTCTCCGTGTTCATGACATACTCTTACGGACAGAGCGTATATGAATATTGGACTGGTGGCCTCAGGCTCGGAAACGGAACATGGCCGCAGCTCAAATCTGCATGTGAAGGAAGATGGACAGGTCCTGGAACCACCAACAAGACTCCTCGCGCAATTTACGGACAGAGCTGGAACAGTACCAAGTTCGTAAACACCCGCTTCCTGCACGATGCATCATACCTTCGTCTGAGATCCATCACATTGGGTTACAATCTCCCTTCGAAGTGGATGCGCGCGATCAAGATGAACAGCGTAAGGGTATATTTCCAGGTGGACAATGCCTACGTGTTCACGAAGTGGCCTTATCTTGATCCAGAAGTGTCATATAATTCCAATGCAGCCACTTACGGTGTCGATTGGCTCAATCCTGGACAGCCTAGGACGTTCATGTTCGGTGTCAATCTTAAATTCTAATTGTCGATATGAAAAAGATAATATTAGCGCTGTTGACAGCATCCATAATAATTTCGTCCTGCGACATTTTGGATAAATATCCGCATGATGCAGTATCAAGGGACAGCGTGTCAGAAGAAGATCTGGAGCTCCTTTATACGGGCCTTTACTGCTACTCGCAGTACAAGCCGGGTTTCGAGGGATATTTCCAGAATGATATGACGGGAGGTGACTTCTTCCGTGGAGGCGGTTCCGTATGGCCGGACGCACCGTCATGGATCAAGGACTTTTTCCTGCCTACCAACGGCTGGATCCAGGCTCCTTATACAGGATATTATGCCCTGCTTTATCAGATAAACAGCTTCATTGAGGTTGCTGAAAAGGCGGCACAAACCGACAAGGTCCGTCAGATGCTCGGAGTGGCATATTACTTCAGGGCATTGGATTACTATAACATTGTCACCAAATACAGGATCGCTCCTCTCATGAGGGTTACCAGCAATGATCCGCAGCCGAACTCTACCGAGGAGGCTCTTTGGGCTTTTGTCAATGAGGACCTTGAAAAAGCATTGGCGATGTGCCCTGAATATTCTACCAAATATTATGTGTCATTGCAGGCAGCCAAGGCACTTGCGGCGAGAGCATATATCGCCCAGGGCAAAAAGGCCGAGGCAGTGAAACTTGCTGATGAACTCATAGCTGATCCGCTGTTCGCTCTGGATGATTTTTCCAAGATTTTCCGTGGCGAGGCCAATTCAGAGGTAATATTCACATTTGCCAACTTGCCGGAAGAGAACGGTATCAAGTTCGCTGGCGAATTCTTGCAGCCTGCTACTATTTATGTGCCTGTACCTGAAGTGATTGCATTGTTTACTGATAACGACAAGAGAAAGTCGATCTCGATAACGGTGGACGGAAGCGAAACTATATTGAACAAGTATATCAACAAATCATCCTCGGATCCTATCATCATCTCCCGTCTTGCAGAGATGTACCTTATCAGCGCAGAGGGCAAGGGTCTTGCCGGAGGCGGTCTCGCCAGACTCAATGAGCTCAGGCGTGCGCGCGGTCTTCAGGATCTTTCACCTGCGCCGAAGAACGAGGAGGAATTCATTGATGCGATACTCGCAGAAAGACGTCTGGAGTTCCTCGGAGAGGGATTCAGATGGTATGACCTTGTCCGTACGGGAAGATATATGAAGAAAACCGGCCTTCCTGAGAAATATACGGTTTTCCCTATTCCTCAGAAACAGCTGGATTTGAATACTGTCAATCTGCATCAGAATGAACTTTGGAAATAACGATATGAAAATATTAAATAGAATATGGCTGGCTGCCAGTGTGTTGATACTCAGTGCAGCTTGCGACAAGGCTCAGGGTACGGACTTCCTGTATGAGCCGACTACGGAAATCGGAAAGACTTTCGTGGATGAGTGCCAGGAGGTTGCCAGGGTGTTCAAGGATACCTCTTTCGTGGTGGCCGTAGGAGTGGAGGAGACTGACTTGCATCTCCAGACAATGGAAGGATATGTGCAGCAGATATGTATTCTCCGCATTGATACCAAGACTCCGGGTCTGAAAGTAAAGGTTGCAATGCCTTACAACAGCAATTCCATCTCGGACGGCTGGAGAAAACAGACATTGACAGATATGGCGGTCGCTATGGACAAGAGCCGCGCGAGAGTCGTTGGTATGATCAACGGAGATTTCTGGAATATCAATACTCCTATCAATCCGAGAGGCCCCGTGCATCGTGGAGGAACGATTATTTCGTCAGCATGGGATTATAACCCGAATGTCGAGCAGCAGGCCTTGAGCTTCGTAGGTGTCGGTTTCGACAACAAGATGGTGATTGCGGAGCGTGCGAAATACGAGGAGATGAAAACCAGTCTGAAGGAATGTACGGGCGCAGGTCTGATCCTTCTGTCAAACGGTCATTTCTCGGGAACTGAATGGGTTGCAAGAGACCCGCGTACCGCTATTGGATATACGGATGACGGCATCGTGTATTTCCTTACGGCTGACGGACGCAGGACGTTCGGTGCCGCAGGCCTTACCTATAAGGAGATGGCGTACATGTTCCAGTCTCTCGGATGTTCCGGAGCGGCCAATCTGGACGGTGGCGGTTCGGCGCAATTCCTTGTGCGTCATCCTATTGCACAGGTGTTCCAGATTCGCAACCATCCTTCTGACGGTGCTGAAAGACCGGTAGTGTCAGGCTGGACCGTAACAGTAGATGAACCATAATAATTGATGACAATGAAAAGAATAATATTGATACTTCAGATGGCTCTGTTGCTTGTTGGCGCAGCATCTTGTTCGGACTCGGAAACGGGGAACGGACTTGCTGCGGAGCCGGAGCTGATATCCATAATCCCTATCTCCGGAGCATCCGGATGTACCGCAATCATTTCCGGAGTTAATTTCGCTGCGGAACAGTCTGCAAACAAGGTGCTTTTGGATGGCCAGGAGGCTCAGGTAGTGTCTTCTTCGAAAAACAGAATCCAGATAGTGACTCCGGAACATGCTGACGGGAAGGTAGATGTAAAAGTTTCCGTGAACGGAAAAGAAGTTTCAGGTCTGGATTTCACTTATGTGACCCTTGCGGACCCTGAGATAAAGATTACTGCGTTGAGGCCGTCTTTCGGTTTCGTCGGGGACAATGTCACCATCATCGGAGAAAACTTCTCTGATGAAGTGGCCGACATGTCAGTTACCTTCGACGGCGTGAAAGCGAATATTCTCACGACATCATCTTCAGCATTGTCAGTAACTGCACCGGAACACGCACGTGGACGCGTTACCGTGGAGGTAAAGAAAGGTGCCAAGACGGCTGTTGCGGAGTTTACATACGTGGAACTGATGGTAGAGAAGTCTACTCCTTCAGAGGGCGGCGCCGGAACTATCGTGACCATCTACGGTGAGGGCTTCAGCGAGGAGCTTGCGAACAATGTGGTGATGGTCGGCGACCAGGTCCTGACTGTTACGGAAGCTACCGCCACGACATTGAAAGTGGAGATGCCTGCACTCGGAACCGGTACTTATACATTTACCGTGAAGGTGGGCGAGAGAGTCTGCACAGGCGGCTCATTTACCGTGGCTCCTCTGTGGTATGTGGAGACTGTCGCCGGTTCTGTCAAGGGCACAAAGGACGGAATCGGAAAAGAAGCTAAGTTGGAGATTGTTCAGCATCTCGCGATGGGACCGGACGGCAAAGTATGGTTCACATCGCGTGGCGCCGGAATTACGAATTCCATCAGGACGCTGGACCCCAAGACTTGGGAGGTCAAGACGGTTATCGGTACGGTCAATGTGCTCATTAATAATACTCATCTTTGGGGCTCTACATTCGATTCCAAAGGAAACTATTATGCGACAGGCAAAGCAGCTGGCAAAGTATTCAAGATTGCCGCTGGAACCAATGAAATCAGCGTATTGCAGCTTCCGGCACATAAACTGACATCAAACCCGATGTGCGTGCTTACGGATGCTCAGGACAATCTTTATTTGCTGAACCGTGATGCCGGAACAGAGGCTAAACCAAGTTATATCTCGGTATATGACAAGAACCTTGTGCTGAAGCATGATTGGCCTGTCAAGTTGTTTGCTGAACACATGGCGTGGAACAAGGACAAGACTAAACTTTTCATTGGCACGACAGGTGTTCCGTTCGGAATCTTCGAATTCGATCCTGCTACGGGAGAAATGAAAAAAATCGCCGGTACGGATAACAAGCCTACCAATGCGGCGAATACAACTGACGGCGAACCGGGCAATCCTCTTACTGCGACTATCGGCCAGGTAGATGGTATCGCTGTCGATGCTGAAGGTAACCTGTGGTTCTCCGATGTGACTACTGCTACAGTCCGCGTATTGGTTCCTGGGGAGGGCGGAGACTATACCAAGGGAACCGTCAAGACTCGTGCAGGTATGAATTTCGTGCCGAAATATCCTGGAGTTGACGGACTTGGTACCAACGCGGGATTAAAATACCCTTGCGGATTGCTTCCGATGCCGGACGGCTCAATGCTGCTTGCAGACGGAAACGGCTATACCATAAGAAGGATATACTCAAAATAAGCGTATATGAAAAAATCGATAATTTTAGCGGCAATGGCACTTGTAACACTTGCAAGTGCCTGCCAAGATGATAAATACGTCGCCAATGTGACGGAACTCAGCCTTGTGCGCATGGACCCTGAAAGCGGATATTCCGGCGCCATCGTGAAAGTTCTCGGACGTAATTTCAGCGAAAAAGCAAAGGACAATGTGGTCCTTATCGGCGGGAAAGAGGCTAAAGTGCTGGATGCCAACAAATGGGATCTTACAATCGTGGTTCCTGAAAATGAACCGGCAGAATACGATGTGGAGGTTACTACACCTGAGGGTAAGGCCGGCGGAATCAAATTCCTCTACAAGGAAAAGCCTGAACATGTGTACCTCGCTTCCATTTATGCTGGAAAGGTAGGAACAAATGCTTCTGAAGACGGAGTGTCCACCTCTGCGACATTCTCATCCCCAGAAGGTATTATCCCTGCCGGTGACGGCAGTTACTACATTCTGCAGAGAGGTTCGTTCGCTATCAGAAAAATGGATTCTTTCGGTAGGGTAACTACTGTGAAAACATCAGGTGCGGAACTTAAACATCCTTGGCAGGGTGCAGTCGCTCCGTCAGGCGAATTGTATTTCTGTAACAAGAGCGTCAACCAGCTCGTGAAGATGGACGCTGCCGGAGTTGTGAAAGTAGTCTCCGGATTTACATTGGACAATCCGATGGGTGTCAAATTCGATTCGGACGGATTCGGCTATCTTTCCAACAGAAACGGAGGTCAAGTAATTAAGTTCAAGGATGATGCTGTGGTCACGAGTTATAGTATTCCTATGCCTACATGCTCTGCTGTGGATGCAGCCGGAAGAGTTGTCGTCGGCACTGAAGACTCCGGCTATCTTTACATGATAGACAAAGACGGTGAAATCAAGCAGATTGCAGGAGAAGGAAATGCCAAGGGCTCCAAGGGAGACGGCGTTCCGGGCGACCTGCTCGGCAAGAGTACAATCGGCAAGGTGAACGGAATCTGGTGCGCAAAAGACGGTGCATTGTATTTCTGCGATGTAACTGCCCAGGCTGTAAGAAAACTCACTCCGGGAGCAGGCGGTGATTATTCCAAAGGCAAACTTGAAACTATTGCGAGCGGTTTTTGGCCTTCTGATGTCGTAGTTTCTGAGGATTGTGCGAAAATTTTCGTAACTTCGGCGACTACTCACACCATCCGACTTATAGAAATTATCTAAAATGCCGGAAAAGCGGCGTCAAGTATTCGAGAAGCGCAGGTTCGAGGGGAAGATGGTGGAGCAGATTGCTGATGAGATGAATCTTTCTCCGAAAACGGTGGAAAGACATCTGACATTGGCGCTGAAGGATTTACGCCATGTAATTTCTTAAACTATAAACATAAAAAACACACACGACAATGTTTTCATTGCTGATTTTCGCTTTGCTGCAGTTGCAGCCTATGCAGATGCTCCGGGAAGATCCGGACAGGGCAGGGGTAAACACCCATTCTTATGAATTCCGTGAAATGCAGGCAACACCGGCTCCTAAGGGGTATAAACCTGTGTACATCAGTCATTACGGACGCCATGGCTCCAGGACGAACTGGCACATATCCAATTACAATTATGTAATCGACATATTGGAGAAGGCGGACAGCGCCGGCATCCTTACGCCGGAAGGCGAAGAGCTTCTGCAGGAGGCTCGGGTCGTGGCTGAAGTGCATCATGGCGCCAACGGACATCTGACGAGGCTTGGCGAGAAGGAACACCGCATGATAGCAGAAAGGATGTATAAAAACTATCCTGGAGTATTCCGCAAGGGCAGCGGTCTGGTGAGGGTGGAAAGCAGTACGGTACACCGTTGCCAGGTAAGCATGGCCAATTTCGTCGGAGAACTCATCCGCCTGCAGCCGGGACTTCAGTTCGAGATAGACAGCGATGACGTCATCATGTCGTATATCAGCAACGGTGCATCCAAGGAGCAGAAGGAAGCTTCTGCGCTGATGCTTGAACCACTGAAGCATGTGCAGACTGATACCGTGAAGGTCATGGCATCATTGTTCACCGACCCGCAGGCTGCAAGGCAGTTCGTGCGCAATGCGGACAAGTTCCAGACGAAAATCTGGGAGGTCGCCAGAATCGCACGCTCGTCAGGAGTCGAGACCAATGTCTACAGGCATTTGCCGGAAGATGTCATCTACAAATGGTGGGACTACAGCAACCGCGAACTTTATATCAGGCACGGGAACTCCGTGGAATTCGGAAAGGAAAGGATGAAAAATGCGGAACCACTTGTGAATGACATTGTTGCGAAAGCTGATGAGGCCCTGGCATCCGGACATTATGCTGCCGACTTGAAGTTCGGTCACGACTATCCTATCATGGCATTGGTGGGATACCTGCATCTGAGCGGAGTGGGCGAAAGGCTGTCTTTCGATGAGATACCGCAGAAATGGAATGATCCGATGAACATACCGTTCGCGTCGAATCTCCAGATGATTTTCTACAAGAGCCATAAGTCGCCGGACGTGCTGGTGAAATTCGTGTATAACGACAAAGAACGCACTATTGCAGACCTGGAGGCTGTCTCCGGTGTCTACTACAAGTGGGAAGATGTAAAAAAATTCATTGAAAAACGTAAATAGAATTATGATGAAAAGCAGAATGTGGGCGGCAGCGGTCGCAGCAGCGGCAATGCTTGCTTTGGCGACTGTCGCAAATGCCGGGGAGCCGGAGAAGGATGGATTGGTATATCACGATGCCACGGAATTTTTGATTGGGGGAAAAGCCACCCAGGCGACATTGACCCCATACGACAGGCTTCCTGCTTCTTACGAGAAGACTACCAGACCTGAACTTTGGCGTCTCGGACACCATTCTGCAGGTATTTACGTGCGTTTCCGTACGGATTCCCCGATCATCAAGGCCAGATGGACCTCTTATTTCGGAGCATATATGAACCACATGTCGCCGGCAGGCATCAGAGGACTTGACCTCTATGTGCTCGACGAGGGCAAATGGTATTTTACAGGTGTGGGCAGACCGAGCAGGGACAACAAGACCTCGGAGTATGTGCTTGTGAAGAACATGGACCGCAAGGAGCGTGAATATATGCTCTATCTGTCTCTGTATGACGGCGTTACGTCGCTTGAGATCGGTGTCGACGGGGCCAGCGTCATCGGCAAGCCTCAGGTGGACAGCCCTAGAAGAGGATGCCCGATAGTGATGTACGGCACAAGTATTCTCCAGGGAGGCTGTGTATCACGTCCTGGAATGGTACATACTTCATTGATAGAGAGAGCTCTCGACATGGAAGTCATCAATCTCGGATTCAGCGGCAATGCCCTCCTTGACCTGGATATCGCCCAGCTGATGGCATCGGTGGAAACACCTGCCGTCTACGTCATGGACAATGCGCCGAACTGCAAGGCTGACCGCATCGAGGCTCACAGCGTGGAATTCTTCCGAGTTCTCCGTGATGCACATCCTGACGTGCCGGTGGTTATCGTGGAGCATCCGCTTTATCCGACAATGCGTCTGAACAATGTCGAGCGCGAGGATATCATCGCCAGGAACAATGCACAGAAAGCGTTCTATGAAAAACTTCGCAAGGCGGGCGAGAAACGCGTATATTATGTTTCAGGAGAAAAACTTCTGGATGAAATGAAAGACGGTACCGTAGACGGCGACCATTTCACCGACCTCGGAGTCACTTATTATGTAAAGGCAGTCCTGCCGACAATCAAGAAGGCGCTCAAGGCTTCCCCGAACAAGGTAGGAAAATAATCGCCTAAAAGGATTTTATAGAAATATTGCACTCCGGCGTTTTGTTTATGCCGCGAATTAAGAGTATATTTGCGATGCTTTTGCAGCAGACACAGATATACTCTTTATTTATATATGAAAGTCGGAATCATTATGGGCTCCACCAGTGACTATGAAGTCATGTCGGGAGCTGAAGAAATGCTCAAGGCTCTCGAAATCCCATTCGAGAAGAAAGTCGTGAGCGCGCATAGAACACCTGACCTTATGTATGACTATGCGAAAACTGCGAAAGCACGTGGCATCAGCGTCATCATCGCCGGAGCAGGCGGTGCGGCACATCTTCCGGGAATGGTAGCAGCGATGACCACACTTCCAGTAATCGGAGTCCCTGTGAAATCAAGAGCATTGAACGGACTCGATTCCCTTCTTTCCATCGTACAGATGCCTGGCGGAGTCCCTGTCGCGACCGTAGCGATAAACGGGGCCAAGAATGCTGCACTCATAGCGGCATCCATCCTTGCGCTCCAGAACGAGGACATTGCACGGAAACTCGAGAAGTTCCGACAAGACCAGACGGATTCTGTACTCAAAGCTGAAATCTAGGCGGAATCACAAATATCTTAACAAATGGCTAAAAAAATAGGCATAATCGGAGGTGGGCAGCTCGGTCTTATGATCGCGGAGGAAGCGCACCGCCAAGGTGCTTTAGTTTATGCGCTCGACCCTGCCCCGGACGCACCGGCATTTGCCGAATGTGACGGCCACATTGTGGCAGCGTATGACAATCTCGGCGCTCTGGAACAGCTGGGCGACATGACTGACGTTCTTACCTACGAGTTCGAAAACGTACCTGGCGACATTCTTCGTCACCTGGAGGGGAAATACAATATCCCACAAGGCATTGCGCCGCTTTTCGACTCCCAGGACCGGCTTCGCGAGAAGAACAATGCGAAGCGCCACGGTCTCCCTGTGCCGGACTATGTCCCGCTCCCTGCATGCTCTTCCGATGAGGACTGCGCCGAAGTTCCATGTGAATTGACCGATGGGCAGCGCCGTGAAGAACTGTCTGAGGCGGTGAAAAAAGTCGGAATGCCTTGCGTGCTGAAAACCAGGAGGTTAGGCTATGACGGACACGGCCAGGCGGTCATCCGTGAAGAAAAAGACATCGAGAAAGCAGCGGAATTGCTCCATGTTCCTTGCATATTGGAAGCCTTCGTGCCGTTCGACTATGAATGCAGTGTCATCATGGTACGCGACGGTCAGAAAACCATCCATTTCCCGATAGGCCGCAATATCCACAAGGGCGGCATCCTGGACCTCTGCATTGTCCCGGCAGGGACGGAGCTGGAGCCAAAAATCGTCGGCGCCTGCGAAAAATTCATGGAAGGCTGCGACTACAGGGGAATCCTCGCGATAGAGCTCTTCATAAAGGGCAATGATTTCGTTTTCAATGAAATGGCCCCGAGGCCACACAACAGCGGACACTATACCATAGAAGGATGCACTTCTTCGCAATATACGGAACTCTGCCATTTCCTGCTCGGACAAGCATTGGAACAGCCGGAACTTGTGGCGCCGACGGTGATGAAAAACATTCTGGGACAGGATCTTGCGACGACGTGGAAAATCATTGACACGGCTCATGCGGAGCATTGGCAGAATCCTGCGGCTGTTCCTGTGAGCAATACGGCGAAGGGCGGGAAAGCATATTGCGGCGAAGCTGGCAAGGGCGTGTTCGTGCATATTTACGGCAAGTCGGAATCGCGTCCGAAGCGCAAGATGGCGCATATAACTTATGTTCCGATGACACAGGAATTGTTCGAAAAGAACTGGGAATCCAAATTCGTAAAATAGAAAAACTAATATACAGATGGCAAACAATTACCGGATTTTTGTTGAAAAATATCCTGAATTTCAGGTTGAGGCAGCCAGCCTCAAGGCCGAGTTGAATGAGAATCTTCAGCTTGATCTCCAGTCACTCAGGCTTCTCAATGTCTATGATTTGTTCGGTTTTACCCCGGAACTTCTCGAAAAGAGCCGTTACAGCGTCTTCGGCGAGATCGTGACGGACAAGGTTTCCGACGAATGCGACCTGACAGGAACCAGATATATTGCCGTGGAGTACCTTCCAGGGCAGTTCGACCAGAGGGCGGCTTCGGCTGTGGACTGCGTGCATCTCATTGACCCTAAGGCGGATGTGAGAATCAAGAGCTCTAAGCTGATCATCCTTTCCGGCGATACCGACGACGCGACCATCGCCAAGATCAAGCATTATTATATCAATGCTGTGGAGTCCCGCGAGAAGGACCTTTCCAAGCTTACGGATGCCGAGTCGGCTGCCGTGAAACCGGTGCCTGTGCTGGATGGCTTCACGAAAATGACGGACGCTGACCTGGAGCCGTTCTGCCGCAAGATGGGACTTGCCATGAATGCGGACGACCTTCGCGAGGTGGTAAAATACTTCACGGAAGAAGGCCGCGACCCTAACGAGACGGAACTCCGCATATTGGACACATATTGGAGCGACCATTGCCGCCACACGACCTTCACCACGGAGCTGGAGGAAATAGGCGTCGAGGAATCCTTCATGAAGGAGGACATTGACGGGACATTGAATCTTTATCTGAAGATGAGGAAGGAACTCGGTCGTGAGCATAAAGGCTTGAACCTCATGGATATGGCGACCATCGGCGGACGCTATCTGCGCAAGGCCGGCCTGCTGGACGACATGGAAGTCAGCGAGGAGAACAATGCCTGCAGCATCTATGTGGACGTGGATGTGGACGGCCGTCTTGAGAAATGGCTTCTCATGTTCAAGAACGAGACCCACAACCACCCTACGGAAATCGAGCCTTTCGGAGGCGCTGCCACCTGTCTCGGCGGTGCGATCCGCGACCCTCTTTCAGGCCGTTCCTACGTTTATCAGGCAATGCGCGTGACCGGCGCGGGCGATATCTACAAGCCTGTGGCCGAGACGCTTCAGGGCAAGCTGCCGCAATGCGTGATTACGAAGAAGGCTGCTCATGGATATTCGAGCTACGGAAACCAGATCGGTCTTGCGACTACCCATGTAAGGGAAATATATGATGAAGGATATACGGCTAAACGTCTGGAAGTAGGTGCCGTGGTCGGTGCCGTGAAGGCTGACAAGGTGCGCCGCGAATCCCCGAAACCCGGAGACGTGGTGCTGATGCTTGGCGGACGCACCGGCCGTGACGGCATCGGGGGAGCTACCGGTTCGTCCAAGGAACATACGGAGGAGTCATTGGAGACCTGCGGAAGCGAGGTCCAGAAGGGAAATGCTCCCGAGGAGAGAAAACTCCAGAGACTGTTCCGTCGTCCGGAAGTCACCAAGCTCATCAAGAAGTCCAATGACTTCGGAGCCGGCGGAGTGAGCGTGGCTATCGGCGAGCTTACCGACGGTCTGGACATCTATCTGGACAGAGTCCCTGTAAAATATAACGGATTGAATGCTACGGAATTGGCTATCAGCGAGTCACAGGAGAGAATGTCTGTGGTGGTCGAGGCCAAGGATGAGGCGGAGTTCATGGAATATTGCCACAGCGAGAACATTGAAGTAACCCATGTCGCCGACGTTACCGATACCGAGCGCATGAGGATGTTCTATGGTGACAAGATCGTGGCGGACCTTCAGAGAAAATTCATTGACAGTGCAGGAGCGAAGCATTTTGCGAAAGCCGAAATCGCCGCTGTCGAAGAGAAAAATCCATTCTGCAGAAAGGTCGAAGGAGAGACATTGAAAGAGAAACTCCTGAACAACCTCAGCGATGCCAACGTGGTGAGCCAGAAGGGATTGATAGAGATGTTCGACTCTTCTATCGGACGTTCTACCGTGCTCATGCCTTATGGTGGAGAGCTCCAGCTGACCGAGACGCAGGTTTCCGTGCAGAAGCTCCCTACAGACGGCTACACCGATACCGCCAGCATGATGGCATTCGGATTCAACCCGGTGATTTCCAAGTGGAGCCCTTATCACGGCGCCGCATATTCGATGGTCGAGGCTTGTGCCAAGGTCGTCGCTGCAGGCGGACGCTACGAGAAAATGAGATTCTCCTGCCAGGAATATTTCGAGAGAATGACCCACGATCCGAAGGTCTGGGGCAAGCCTATGAGCGCCCTCCTCGGTTCCCTGAAAATGCAGGTCGCTCTCGGCCTTCCGTCCATCGGCGGCAAGGATTCCATGAGCGGAACTTTCGAGCATATCAATGTCCCTCCGACACTTATCTCATTCGGTATCACTACGGTAGATGCCAAGAACGTGATTTCTCCGGAGCTCAAATGGGAAGGCAACAGGCTCTGGCTTGTAAAGCATACTCCGCTGAAAAACTATATGCCTGACGTGGAGCAACTGAAGAAGAACTGGGCGTTCGTCGAGGAACAGATTGCCGGCGGCAATGCCGTTTCAGCATGGGCCGTGGGCTTCGGCGGCGTAGCGGAAGGCCTCTGCAAAATGTCGTTCGGCAACTCCTTCGGTGTCGATGTCAATGTCCCTGAGGAAGACCTGTTCAACTACAGCTACGGTTCAATAATCCTTGAGACCGAATCCGACATCAAGTTCGAGAATGCGCAGTTTCTCGGAACTGTCACTGCCGGGGTCAATGATTCCCTCCGTATAAACAGCAAGAACATCCCTATGGAGTCTCTGCTGGAGAGTGCATTCGACCGCTATGAGAAGGTTTATCCTGCTACCAGCACACCGGATATGAAACGTCTCCTGCCTAAGGGAATGGAAGGTGTCAAACCGTTCAAGGCCAAGAAGATAGACCTTAAATACAAGGGCGAGAAAATCGCCGAGCCGGTGGCTTATCTTCCGGTATTCCCGGGAACGAACTGCGATTACGATACCGCCAAGGCATTCCGCAAGGCAGGTGCAAAGGTAAAGACAAGCGTGTTCCGCAACCTTACGGAGCAGGACGTCTTCGACTCCATCGACGAGATGAAGAAAAACATTGACGAATGTCAGATTCTGATGTTCTGCGGCGGATTCTCTGCAGGCGACGAGCCGGACGGAAGCGGAAAATTCATTGCCAATGTCCTTAACAATGAAAAGATTGCGGCAGCCATTGAGGCGCTTATCGCACGCGGCGGCTTGATTCTGGGTATCTGCAACGGCTTCCAGGCTCTGGTGAAATCCGGACTCCTGCCTTATGGACATCTCGGAACCGTCACCAAGGATTCTCCGACATTGTTCAGAAATGATATCAACAGGCATATTTCCCAAATAGCGTTCACCCGCGTGGCAAGCGTGAATTCTCCTTGGCTTGCCGGCATGAACATCGGTGACATTTACGCGATTCCTGTCAGCCACGGCGAGGGCAAGTTCGTTGTCAATGAGGAACTTGCGAAGGAACTGTTCGAAAACGGACAGGTAGCGTTCCAGTATGCGGAGCCGGTGGACGAGGGTGTTTCAATGCATTCTCCATATAACCCGAACGGTTCGTATTACGCCATCGAGGGCATCATCAGCAAGAATGGTCAGATTCTCGGAAAGATGGGCCATTCAGAGCGTTATGAGAACAACTTGTTCAAGAACATTGCAGCGAACCTGGAGCAGCCGCTCTTCGAAAATGCAGTCAAATATTTCAGAGGCGAATAATGAATAAAACAGAACTTATCCACAATGGCGTGTCCAAGAAAGTATATGCCACCGACGAGGCCGACAAGGTCATCATCGAATATACGGACACCATCACGGCTTACTATAAGATTAAAAGGGCGGTCATCAAGGATAAAGGCTTGTACTGCAATGCCATATCCAGTGAAATCTTCAGGATTCTTGCCAATGCCGGAGTGCCGGTGCATTTCATGGAAAAGCTCTCCGATACGGAGCAGGTATGCCGCAGGGTGGATGCCATTCCGATCGAAGTCATTGTCCGCAATGTGATTGCAGGTTCCATGGCACAGAGGCTCGGTATAGAGGAAGGTGTGATTCCTGCCAAGACGGTCATTGACCTTTGTTATAAGAATGAGGATTTGGGCGATCCTCTCATCAATGATTTCCATGCGCTTGCGCTCGGTCTCGTTTCGGAGAAGGAACTCGCTGAGATATACAGGCTTACGGGTAAGATCAATGATATTCTCGTGCCGATTTTTAAAGGCATCGGGATAACTCTGGTCGATTTCAAGGTGGAATTCGGGCGCTTGCCTGACGGCAGCATTGTCCTTTCTGACGACATCACGCCGGACAGCGCGCGTTTCTGGGATATCGAGACCGGAATGAAACTGGACAAGGACCGTTTCCGCCATGACAACGGCAAGGTCGGCCAGGGCTACAAGACTATTTATGAGCGTCTTACGGGCGCAGAATGTTAAAAGACGAACAGATGAATTGCGATAATATGAACCATCAGGGATTCGACGGACTTCATGAGGAATGTGGCGTGTTCGGCGTTTGGGGCGTACCTAATGCTGTGGAAGTCACATATTACGGCCTGCATTCCCTCCAGCACAGGGGTCAGGAAGGCTGCGGAATCGTTACTGTCAATGAAGAAGAACAGCTGCGCCGCGTCAAGGGCCTGGGCCTGGTGACGGAGGTTTTCAACAATGACAACCTTTCCACGCTTAAAGGCGATATGGCCATCGGTCATGTTCGTTATTCCACGGCCGGCGGCGGTGGCATCGAGAATGTGCAGCCGTTCATGTTCAGACATAATTCCGGTGATTTCGCATTGGCCCATAACGGTAACCTTGTGAACTCCGACCAGTTGCGCAGATACCTGGAGGACCGCGGAAGCCTTTTCCAGTCCACTTCGGACAGTGAAATCCTGGCGCATCTTATCAAGAAGAATCCTAATGAGAGGAAAATGCCGCGCATTTATCCGATTATGGAGGCATTGAACATGATCGAGGGCGCATTCGCCTTTGTCGTCATGACGCAGAGGAGAATTTATGCGTGCCGTGACAAATATGGTCTCCGCCCGTTGTCGCTCGGCAAGCTCGGGGACGGTTACGTGGTCAGCAGCGAGACTTGTGCGTTCAGTACCATCGGCGCGGAGTTCATCAGGGATATTGAACCTGGCGAAATCGTTACCATTGACCATCATGGTATCAGGAGCCGCCGTTATTCGGAGTATCAGCGTCATGCGATGTGCGCGATGGAATACATTTATTTCGCGCGTCCGGACAGTGATATCGAGAGCATGAACGTGCATACTTTCCGCAAGGAGTCCGGCAAGCTTCTGTTCAAGGAGTCTCCGGCAGATGCGGATATCGTAGTGGGTGTTCCGGATTCAAGTCTCAGTGCGGCAATGGGTTATGCGGAGGCTAGCGGATTGCCGTATGAGATGGGGCTTATAAAGAACAAGTACATCGGAAGGACGTTCATCCAGCCGTCGCAGGAGATGCGTGACAAGGGTGTGAAGATGAAGCTTTCTCCGGTGATGAGTATCGTGTCGGGCAAGCGTGTGGTGCTGATCGATGATTCCATCGTACGTGGTACGACTTCGCTCAGGATCGTGAGGATGTTGCGTGAGGCCGGGGCGACGGAGGTGCATGTGCGTATCGCGAGTCCGATGATCAAGTTCCCGTGCTTCTACGGCGTGGACATTTCGACTTACGATGAGTTGCTTTGCGCGCGCAGGACATTGGAGGAGGCGCGTCAGAAAATCGAAGCGGATTCATTGGCATTCCTTTCTGAATCAGCGCTTTATGAGGCTGGAAAAAGAAGCGATCTCTGCCTGGCCTGCTTCAGCGGCGTCTACCCGACCGCCCTCTATTCCTCCCTCGAAGATGCCAACAAAGATGGCAAGTTCTAGGGCCCGAGGGGAAAATTTTTAAACATTGAAATGAAAAACATAAAATATTAGTGCTATGGCAGTAGATTATGAGAAGGCAGGCGTAAGCCTTGAAGCCGGATACGATGTGGTAAGACGTATCAAGAAACATGTGGCTTCGACATCGCGTCTCGGCGTGATGGGAAACATAGGGTCGTTCGGCGGAATGTTCGACCTCTCGGCTCTGAATATCAAGGAGCCGATACTCGTAAGCGGAACCGACGGCGTCGGAACCAAACTTAAATTGGCATTTGCAATGGACAAGCACGACACCATCGGCATCGATGCCGTAGCAATGTGCGTAAACGATGTCCTTGCACAAGGCGCTGAACCACTTTTCTTCTTGGATTATGTGGCAGTCGGCAAAAACATCCCTGAGAAAATCGAGGCAATCGTAGCCGGAGTCGCAGAAGGATGCCGTCAGGCCGGATGTGCCCTTGTCGGCGGAGAAACGGCAGAAATGCCGGGCATGTATTCCGACGGCGAATATGACATTGCCGGATACACCACCGGAGTTGTGGAAAAATCCAAACTCATTGACGGAACGAAAGTCAAGGTCGGCGACGTCCTCGTGGGCATTGCCTCTACCGGCGTACATTCAAACGGATTCAGCCTTGTCCGCAAGATTTTCGCAGATGCTGCACTTGACCTTCACAAGGTATATCCTGAACTCGGTGACAAACCGCTCGGTGAAGTAGCATTGACCCCTACCAGAATTTATGTGAAACAGGTTCTCGACGTCATCAGAAATTGTGACGTACACGGAGTTGCGCACATTACCGGAGGCGGTTTCGACGAAAACATCCCGCGTATCCTCCACGAAGGACAGGGCATTCACGTGGAAGAAGGCACATGGGAAATCCTGCCGATTTTCAAATTCCTCGAGAAGCACGGCAATATCGAGCATCGTGAAATGTTCAATATCTACAACATGGGTATCGGCATGGTTCTCGCCATGGATGAATCCGAGGCGCAGAAGGCCATCGGCATCCTGGCGTCACATGGCGACAAGGCTACCGTCATCGGCCGCGTGACCGACAAGCCGGGCGTAGACATTGCATTGTTGTAAATATCAGATAATCAACTTATTATAAATATTGAAATGAAAGCTTTAATCAGCGTAAGTGATAAGACCGGCGTAGTAGAATTCGCCAAAGGTCTGGTCGCATTGGGATGGGAAATCCTCTCCACAAGCGGCACGATGAAACTCCTGAAGGAGTCAGGTGTTCCTGTAACAAGTGTAAGTGACGTTACCGGTTTTCCGGAAATCTGTGACGGCCGCGTAAAGACGCTCCATCCGAAAATCCACGGTGCGTTCCTCGCCCGCCGCGACATGCCGGAGCACATGAAAGAGTTGAAGGACAATGGCATTGAAACAATCGACCTCGTGTGCGTGAACCTTTATCCGTTCCGTGAGACCATCGCCAAGCCGGATGTGACAATGGAGGACGCTGTCGAGCATATCGACATCGGCGGACCGTCAATGCTCCGCAGCGCTGCCAAGAACTGGGAGTCTGTTACAGTCGTTTGCAATCCTGCTGATTATGAGACTGTTCTTTCTGAAATCAAGGCTGGCGGCAACACTACCCGTGAGACCCGTCTGAAACTTTCTGCCAAGGCATATACACACACCGCAGAATATGACATGGCGATTTCGACATATATGCGTGCACAGGCAGGACTTCCGGAAAAGCTTTTCCTGGAATATGACCTGAAGCAGGAGCTTCGTTATGGTGAAAATCCTCACCAGGAGGCGAAGTTCTTCGCAAGCACCGTGAAGGAGCCGTTCTCTCTCGCAACCGCTGAGCAGCTGAATGGTAAGGAATTGTCTTACAATAATATACAGGATGCCAATGCGACATTGAACATTGCCCGCGAATTTGATGAGCCGTTCTGCGTCGGCGTGAAGCACATGAATCCGTGCGGCAGCGCTACCGGCAAGACGATTGCCGAGGCGTGGAAGAAGGCTTATGAGGCTGACAAGACCAGTATTTTCGGCGGCATCGTGGCTGCAAACAGGGAGATTGACCTGGAGACCGCACAAATGCTGAAGCCTATTTTCCTGGAGATTGTCATGGCTCCGTCTTTCGCTCCGGATGCGCTCGAACTTCTCTGCTCGAAGAAGAATCTCCGTGTGCTGAAGGTGGATATGTCCAAGGACAATACCGTCCGCAAGCAATATGTGAGCATGAATGGCGGTATGCTGGTTCAGGACAGGGACATCAATACGAAGCCTGTCGCAGCTGACCAGTGCGTTACCGAGCTGAAGCCTACCGTGGATCAGCTTGCCGACATGGAGTTCGCCTGGAAAATCGTTAAGCATGTGAAGTCCAATGCCATCGTGGTGGCCAAGGGCGGCATGACCTATGGCGTGGGTGCCGGTCAGATGAACCGCATCGGCTCTGCTGAAATCGCATTGAAGCAGGCTCAGAATACGTTGAAGGAAGAGGGCAAAGATATTATGACTGAGGGACTTGTGCTCGCGTCGGATGGCTTCTTCCCGTTCAATGATTGCGTGGCTCTGGCTGCTGAATATGGCATCAAGGCTATCGTTCAGCCTGGCGGAAGCATCCGTGATGAGGATTCCATCAAACTTGCCAATGAGAAGGGTATCACAATGCTCTTCACCGGTGAGCGCCATTTCAAACATTAGTAGATATGTCCGAAAACAATATCCCTCGCAGGGCGAAAGTCCTGGTGGTAGGCGGAGGCGGAAGGGAGCATGCCATCGTGGATGCCCTTTCCCGTTCCTCACGCGTGGAAAAAATATATTGTGCTCCAGGTAACGCAGGCATTGCCCGTCAGGCGAAATGCGTTCCCCTGGAGGATACCCAGATTGACGAGCTCGCTGATTTCGCCGGTCAGGAAGGCATTGACCTTACTGTGGTCGGTCCTGAGATTTCTCTCGCGGCCGGCATCGTGGATGAGTTCGAGTCCCGCGGCTTGAAAATTTTCGGCCCGTCGAAGGCGGCTGCCCGCATCGAGTCCAGCAAGGATTTCGCCAAGTCGCTGATGGCCAAGTACAATGTGCCTACGGCGGCGTACCGCACGTTCTCCGATTACGGCGAGGCGCTGGCTTATGTCAATGCCGGTAAACTTCCGGTTGTGCTGAAGTATGACGGCCTGGCTGCCGGCAAGGGTGTCGTCGTGGCGGAGACATTGGAACAGGCAGACGAGGCATTGAAGGATATGCTGCTGGACGACAAGTTCGGTCATGGCAGGGTAGTGGTGGAGGAGTTCCTCACCGGTCCCGAGTTCTCGCTGCTGTGTTTCGTGAATGGTTCCGAGGTGGAGCCGATGGTGCTGGCGCAGGACCACAAACGTGCCTTTGACGGTGATGAGGGGCCGAATACCGGTGGCATGGGTGCATATACTCCGCTTCCGTTCATTACCGAGAAGGATGAGGTTTATGCGCTGGATCATATCATGAAGCCTATCGCGTCCGGCATGGTTTCCGAGGGGATTCCGTTCAAGGGTGTCCTCTACGGCGGTCTGATGAAAACTCCTGACGGCATCAAGGTCATCGAGTTCAATTGCCGTTTCGGTGATCCTGAGACTGAGGTGGTTCTGCCGCGTCTTGAGTCTGATATTTTCGAGATTTTCTGGAATGTGGCGAATGATATCCCGATGCCCGTGACCAAGTGGTCTTCCGATGCCGTAATGGGTTTCGTCATGGCGTCCAAGGGCTACCCGGGTTCCTATAAGAAGGGCTACGAGATTACCGGCGTGGATGAGGTTCTCAATGACTCGTCCGTGCATGTCTATCACATGGGTACGTCGCTCAAGAAGCTTGGAGAGGGCCACGAGCCTTTCGACAAGGCAGGTCATTCGCTTGTCACCAACGGCGGCCGCGTCCTCATGGTCCTGGCTTCTGCACCGGATTTGAAGTCGGCTCACGACAAGGCCCTTTCCGCTGTCGAGCGCATCGGCTGCGAGAATTTGTTCCACAGAACGGATATCGGCCACTGGGCGCTGTGATGCGGCTGGGTTATCTCTAGTTCAGGGATGAATTTCTGAAAGTGGATCACGGCTAATGGAAATGCTTGTTTTTCAAATTATTTGCTATATTTGACGAAAACGTTAATATTATGAAGTGGTTGCGTAAAATTTTCAGATGTCGTAAGAAAAGGCGTTATTATACAGATGAAGAACGCTTTAGATTATTTATAATATCTCAGTGTATGTTTCATCTTTAGTGTTGAAGACATTGATTTGGGTACAATGCTGTGAACTCCGGATCATTGGCGACAATTCTGAAAGTGAAGTCGAAGCCGTCTTGTCGAAATTTTGCTCGCAAGGGCTACCAGGCGGGACGGGATTTCAGGGTCCCCCGAAAGGCTTGGCTACCTGTCGGGATGCGGCCACGGGTGGATTTGTAACACATTGATAATCAGATACAATGTTAATAGTAGCGTGGAAACGCGGCCTATTTTTGGCCACGTTTCCACGCTCTGTTTTGTAACTAATTGAATGTCAATGTCTCCCGAAACGGGTCGTGGCCGCGTCCCGCCAGCTGCGTGGGGCTACTTCGCCAGATCGTTTCTTCCCGCCAACGTGGTGAACGAAACCGGCTTGACGTGGTGAATGGCGTCGGCTGACTTTGGGGAGTGGAAATCGGCCAACGTGGTGAACGAAAAACCTCGATATTGGAGAATGGAAACCGGCATAAGTTCGGAGGTCCTCCCCTTGGGGCGCTGTGTGATTCCTGCTTTTGTTCCGTCTAAAACGTTTTCGCGGAACAAAACGCATCATAGATCTCACTTGGTTCCACTTAAAACGTTTTCTTGGAACAAAATGCCTTATGAAGTGCACTTGGTACTGCTTAAAACGTTTTTACGGAACCAAATAGCTGGTCTCGGCGGCACATGCTACCTACATATTGGCCTGCACACTATTTCACGACAGAAATCAGCGGCTTGGTGAGCGCCTCGCGGAGCTGGGTGTCGTAGCGGAGACGCACCTGGATGCCCGCCTCCTGGTAATAATAACGCACTGCGATTTCCTCCTCGATAAACGGAACTATTTCAGACTTTTTCAGAAGGAGGAACTGTTCCTTTTCCATGTTCAGGCCCTTCTCCAGGGCATCCAGCTGCGATGCCATGGACTCAGCCATGCCATCCTTCACCAGCTCCTTCTTCATCTGGTCGAACCAAGTCTTCGCGCTTGAACGGTAATCGAAATCCTGCCCCTTCGCGTATTCCACGAAATCAGCATAATCTGCATCCGTCAGGTGAAAATCCTCCAGCGCCGGAATGCTCTCATGCTTGCGCGCATACTCGAGAGAATATCTGTCAATGATTCCGTTCAATACCAATGAATATACTAGTCTGCTGTATTCTTTTACGGACAATGTGTCATCAGGTGTGATGCCGCCGCCGTCACGGACCGGACGACCATGTGCTGTGTAGAACTTATGTGTCAGAGAATCAGGGATATGTCCCACGCTTCCATCCTCGTTTCGATGGCTGTAGTCGATGGCCTGGATACATCTGCCGCTTGGAGTGTAATACTTGGCAGTAGTGACTTTCAGCTGTCCGTTGTAAGGAAGCGGACGGACACTCTGAACCAGGCCTTTGCCATACGTCCTGCGCCCCATGATGGTCGCTCTGTCCAGATCCTGGAATGCGCCGGAAACGATCTCGGAAGACGATGCCGTGCCGGAATCAACAAGCACAATGATAGGGATTTCGGTGTCTACAGGCTCTGTAGTGGTGCGGAATTCCTGACGTGGAACATTGGCATTGCCCTTGGATGAAACCACGAGCGAACCCTTTGGCACGAAGAGCGAAACGATGTTCACGGCCTCGTTCATGAGTCCGCCGCCGTTGCCGCGCAAATCGAGCACCAACTGCTTCATTCCCTGCTTCTTGAGCTTGAAATAAGCATTGCGCACATCGCCTGAAACATTCTCGGTAAATCCGGTCTGAAGAATATATCCCGTCGTGTCATTGATCATGCCTGCGTACTCCACATCCGGCAGGTGGATGCGCTCGCGGACCACCGTAACTTTCACTGTGTCACCGGCCCGCCATCCTTCGCCGCCACGGAGTTTCTTTACGCTGAAGACCACCGGCGTGCCAGGCTTGCCCTTCATTCTGGAGGTCGCCCCGCCTGCGTCCAGACCGGTTACGCTCACCCCGTCGATCGCCACGATTTCATCACCGCACTTCAGCCCTGCCTTGTATGCCGGAGAATTCATATATGGCTCATTGATAACGACATTGCTCTCTTTCGTAGGCTTGTAGATGATGGCGCCGATTCCGCCGTAGGTCTTGCCCAGCATGAACTCGAAATCCTCATTGTCCTCCTCGGGAACATACATCGTGTAAGGGTCCAGGTCCGAAAGCATTGCCTCGATACCGGCCTTTTCAATGCGGTCGAGCGGGAGCGAGTCCACGTACGAACGGTTCAATTCCTTGAGTATGGAGTTCTGGATTTCGACCCATTGTCCCAGTTTGAAATTCTTCGACTGCCCGAAGACCGGCGCCGCAGCCATGGTCAATGCCGCTGCCGCAACCACTAATTTATTGTATTTCATATTTTTATTGTTTCAATGTCTTTTCGCCCCGCGGGGCAGCATTGTCCCGAAGGCATTGTCCTTATCGTGCAAGTCCTATGCCACCGGAGCATTGTACAAAAATACGAAAAATAATGAAAAACGCCCCTCGGAAATTTCCGGGAGGCGCGATATTGTCTATATCTGTAAAATATTACAGGTTAGCGTTTTCTTTTTTCCAGTCAGCAACTGCAGGAACGATGCCGAGTTCTACGATCTCGTCACGCATCTTGCAGAGGTGAGCGTAGGAAGCGTCGAGAGAAGCGAGCTCTTCAGCTGTTCCCTGAGGCATGACATAGTGGCAACCGGTAGCATCGATTGTGGTAGGCATTGCCATCATCACGTTCTGATACTTCTCGTTGTTTACGTATGTACCTGCAGGCAGTGTGAACGGAGCGCCGCCCATAGCAGCCTCAATCATCTTCACTGCGTTGTAAGCAGGGCTCTGGAATGAAGAACGGCCACGGAGCTTGATGATAGCTGAACCACCCTGGATAGTGTTCTGCTTGATTTCAGCCATCTTCTCAGCAGAAAGACCCATCTCTGAGAGAGGTTTGCCGTCGATCTTTACCTGAGATGCGAATACTGCCATCTGCTCGCCGTGTCCACCGTATGTGTGTGCTCCGGTAACAGAGCTCTGAGGAACACCGAATTCCTTGGCAAGGTTGCTCTGGAGACGGGTAGAGTCAAGAGCTGCAAGTGATGTGAGCTGCTCCGGCTTCAGACCTGAATGGATAAGAGCGGTGAGAGCGGTAACGTCAGCAGGGTTGAAGATAACTACAACATGCTTTACGTCAGGGCAATACTTCTTGATATAGTCACCGAACTGAGCGGCGATCTGGCAGTTGCCTTTGAGAAGATCCTCACGGGTCATACCCTCTTTACGAGGAGCACCGCCTGAAGAAATGATGAATTTAGCGTCCTTGAAAGCTACTTCAGGATCTACGGTCCAAGTGATGTTCGCACCCTCGAAACCGCAGTGATACATTTCCTCTGCTACACCATGAACACCTGGCTCGAAGATATCGTAAAGGCAAATGTTTGGAGTAAGCCCAAGCATAAGGGCAGTCTGAGCCATGTTGGAACCGATCATTCCGCCGGCACCTACGATGGTCAACTTCTCATTAGTCAAATACTTCATAATAAAATGTATTATTTATTTATACGTTTCTTTCAAATACACAAGTCTGCCGACTTGCTGAGTTCCGGCACGAATTCGAAAGTTTGTCACTCGCCCGGAGGGTGTAAGCCCCACGCACTTTTTTCGTATACGAAACCTCTTTCAATTCCACGCAAAGGTAACAATTTCGGTTGATAATTGTTCGTCTGCGGAGTATTTTCACTGCAAAAGTTCAGCCATAGCGGCAATTCTGTATGATGATTTGCTGATTTTTTGTGCAGATTCGATTTTTGTCGCTTGTCCGAAGGCTGCAGGCCCGACGCGTTTGTTCTCCACGTTGCCTTCGGCCTGAATCCCCGGTCTCTAGAAAAGTCCGTAAAGTTCCGAGTCAATCTTGTCCGTAATCGATGCGAAATCCTCCGGACAATTCTGGAAATCCAGCCCGTCCGCATCGATGACCAATACCTTCCCCGGGTACTCGGCAATCCACTTCTCGTACCTTTCGTTCAGACCCTCAAGGTATTCTATTTCAATGCTTTTTTCATATTCACGTCCACGTTTCTGTATTTGTGAAACGAGATGTGGAACGGAAGATTTCAGATAAATCAGGAGGTCCGGCGCCTTTACGAGTGACATCATCAGGCGGAACAATTCCATATATGTCTCGTAGTCTCGGTCCGAGAGGTTCCCCATTGCCTTGTTGTTCGCCACGAAGATATATACGCCCTCGAAAATCGTGCGGTCCTGGATGATGACATCATCGGAATGGGAGATTTCCAGAACATCCTTGAAACGCTGCGTCAGGAAATAGACTTCCAGGTTGAAAGACCATCTCTTGATGTCCTTATAGTAATCTTCAAGATAAGGATTGTATGTAACCGCCTCATACTTAGGCGTCCAGCCATAATGTTCCGACAGCATACGGGTCAATGTCGTCTTGCCGCAGCCGATATTTCCTGCTATTCCAATGTGCATATCATGAAAGTTTCTCGTTTTGCAAAATTACGCTTATTTTTTAATTTTGCATAGGGCGTGCCGCTTTTAAGTATTGCGCGCTTTCTTATTGTGATTTTGGTAAGAAACTATGCTGAAGATATTGACATTTACTTTCAATTCTTTCGGAGAGAATTGTTCATTGGCTTGGGATGAAACAGGCGAAGGCGTCATCATTGACCCTGGTTTTTACAATGATTCGGAGGCGCAGGCCTTGTTCGGGAAGATTGCCGAGAAGCAGGTGCATCCTGTCATGGTGCTGCTGACGCACGGCCATTTCGACCATATTTTCGGGGTGAAGGAGTGTGCTGACAAATATGGCATTCCGGTCTACATGAACCAGGAGGACAATTATGTCCTTCAGCATAATTTCAGCCAGGTTTTCGGCCTGAAGGAGCCGGACACGTCCTTCTCCACGCTGCCGCTGGAGGATGGGCAGATTATCAAGTTCGGCAATACTGAGTTTCAGGTGATTACCACTCCTGGACATACTCCGGGCGGCGTGTGTTTCTACGACAAGGCTGACAAGGTGGTCTTTACAGGTGACACTCTTTTCGCCGGCAGCATCGGCCGCACAGACCATCCGGGCGGCGATTATGACAAGTTGATCGTCTCATTGATGGATAAGCTCATGGGTATTCCCGGTGACGTGACCGTCTTCCCGGGTCATGGCCACAACACCATGATTTCCGACGAGCGCACCCACAATCCTTTCCTCCAGCCGTTCAACGAACCCGACACGGATCATCTCGACTGGGACGCCGACGGCATCGAACTCCACGGCGGCGAGGCGTAGTGAATGTCAGCCTGGCCCTTTCCATCTCGGCCCAGGCGTCCATGTCTCCAGAGGCTCCACTTCCGCCGTGGCCGTGCTGATGTGACCGTTTCCCGTTTTTGTTCCAGACTTGCCCGACATCTGCCAGTCCGAAAGCGTCTCCAGGGTTACCCACGACCGTTAGGTGCGTGTCTCATGGCATTGAGTCGGGACGCGGCCACGCCCTGTTTCTGGAGGTGCTGATTTTCAATGGGTTATAAAACCGGGCGTGGAAACGTGGCCAAAAAAAGGCTGCGTTTCCACGCCCGGGTTAAAATGGTATCTGATTATCAATAAGTTACAAAACACCCCGTGGCCGCGTCCCGCCACGCGCACCTGAGCAGGGGAGGTCCCACCGTGACGCAGTCGTGCAAAACTATCTCGCCCCGAGCACCACGCGCTCTGCTACCTGGCGGAGATAGGCGGCCTGGTCGTGAGGAATGCCGCAATCTATTGAGGACGTGGCGCCCTCTGCCGGCTGGGACTGGAACGGCTTGCGGAAAATCATGAGGTAATTTACGCAGGCCTTCAGGTAGGAACCGTAGTCGGACTGATGTTTGCTGTCGGCGCTGTAGAGGTCAATGCCGGGATTCTCGTTGCGGACAATGCTGAAGGCACGGCCTATCGGAGAAACCTCGAAATCATTGGCCCCGAATATCTTGGACGCATTGCGGATCATCATTGATGTGCCGATGGTCATCAGGCTGTCGAACGCGGCGTGGCTGCCGAAACCGCCGAAATCATCCTTTTCGAAGGACCAGGTGCTTTCGAGAATCACGTGACAATTGCGTGAGCGGGAAAGAAGCCTGTCGGTCAATTTCAGGAAATTCGTATTGACATAATCGAACTGGGTCGTGTCGGAAGCGTATCTTGCCGGACTCTGGCTCTGGTCCTGGAAAAACGCATAATCGTAACGGCCGGCATTGACAACATTGCGCGAAACCGGGAGCGCGAGATGGTCGCCAAACGTCTGGCCGCCCTTCAACGTCGATTTCACGCGGAGATAGTGCCCCTCGTTCCATGCGATTTCCTTGAGCATTGCCGGGCAACCCCAGTAATAGGTGAAGGAATTGCCGACGCAGAGAACGTTCAGGGTGTCCTTCGGAACCGCATTGCCGAGATACTGCACATATTCCGCCAAGTAGCTCTTCGGCATAATCATCTGAGGTACAGCGCTATCCGTGGCTGCGGTATCGGCTTTTTCCTTGCCGGTCGGACGGAAACGGATTTCCAGTTCGCCTTTCACCGGCTCAGGCAGGCGGAATGTCTGCAATATCGTGGACGGATGAGCTCCCGCACCGGTCGGATGGCCGGAACACATGAAAATGTCGCCCTTGTACCAGGTATTGCCCGACTTGCACTCCACGACATAATATTTGCTGCAGGAAGCGGTCGTATTCACAGCCGCATCGAACTCGATGACTCCGCCCTTCGGGATGTAGCCCACCGGAATCTTGAAGTTGAACATGCCGTCCTCGTCAGCGGCAATCGTCCTGTCAGACGCTTCGCCGGCCACATATACGACCCTCAGCGGCAGTCCCTGAGTATCAACCTTCGGCGCACAGCTCTGCAATCCAGCCAGCGCCATAACAGTCATGACCAATGCCGTTTTGACGGCTGCAAATGAATGTTTCATAGTTACAATGTTAATATCCTCGTAAAGTTACAAAATTATGTGAACAATTCATGCAGGACCTGGAGCGAGCGGATGTTGATGGTGGACTCCGTGTGGAACTCCAGGTAGCGGATTATGGATGAGGCGATCTCGCTGCGGACACGACCGGACAACGGAATAAGCATTGCCGTAGGCAGATCCGAACGCATGAACTGCTCCACAAACGGCTGATACTCACCGGTGAACGGAATCATGTCGGTCGCCTCGGGGCGGAAACCCAGGGCGATGCAGAACTCCAGCAGGAAATAAATGTGGTAGTTGCTGAAATCCGTCTGGAGCGCATCCAGAGTCAATATCTGGCGGACACACCAGTCGAAGAGGCCGTCTTCCTGCGCCCCGTCCTTTATGGTACGGTAAACCACCTCCGCCATGAACAGGGACATCGTGTTCTTGAAAACATTGTTCCGTATTCCCAGAAGAGGATATTTTGCCGCCAGAGGACTGGCATACCATAAATCTGATTTGGTATTCTCCGTTATGGAAAGCTCCAGAATGTTCAGCGGAAGGTAATATGCCATCTTCGCCTTCGCCCCCGTCTTCACCAGAAAACTCTTTCGGCCGTAGGCTCGGGTCAATGCGTGCACGACAATGAGGTTGTCACGTATCTTCGTGTAATTCAATATTATAGCGCTGTCATCCATGGCGGTGTCTACTTGCCGGCGTGCTCCTGAAGCCATTCCGCCATCGCACGCAATGCCTTGCCGCGATGAGAAATGGCATTCTTCTGTTCGTCAGTGAGTTCCGCAACCGTCACGTCGGGATATTCGTCGGCAATGAAAACCGGGTCATATCCGAACCCTCCGTTCCCGACTTTTCCATAGCCGATGCGGCCTTCCATGGTTCCCTCGAAATAATGCTTTTCCCCGTTCAGAATCAGGGTGATGACAGTCTTGAACCTGGCCCTTCGTGTGGCGTGAGGAGTGCTGATGCCATATTCCCTCGCTACTGACGCCTCGTATTCATGAATGGCCATCTCGCTGAGAAGCTTATCCATATTGGCATCGAAACTTTTCGAAGGTCCGGCATATCTTGCAGAATATACACCTGGAGCGCCGCCGAGGATGTCCACCTCAAGTCCGGTGTCATCAGCGAAGCAATCTGCTCCTCCGGTGTGGTCGAAAATGTATTGTGCCTTCTGTAATGAATTGGCACGCAAAGTCGTGCCTGTCTCCGGAATATCTTCCGTAATGCCTTTGTCGGCTGGGGTAACGAGCTCAAATCCCTCGCCTAGAATCTCTGATGCTTCACGCAGTTTACAGCTATTGCCCGTTGCAAAAATAATCGTCATACTGCTTTTTCTTTTACCTTATTATTATCGCATGCAAAGGTATCAATTCCTATCGTAATGACAATGAAAACCTGATTTTTTTACGCTGGGCTATTTGTTTTCAAAAATGGAATACCTATATTTGCAATGCCGATAAATTATTGCTTGGTTCGAGAGCAGAGATTATGTCGACACTAGTTTCTTCTAAAAAAAATCAGTTTGGCACGATTAATGCAATGTGAAGAATCAAGTGAATAATATTATTGGTTGGTTATTATAATGGTTAGTTAGTAGTGTTTAGTTATGGTATCGCGTTGTACTGCCAGATGAGAAATCTCGCCAAGACGCAGATACGAATCTACAAGATGTCGCTCAAGTTCTTGGGCGACATCTTCGTTTTTATATGGTAGCCCCAAAGGGTCAGGGGGGGGGAACCTATGTTCACCATGAAACTCGACTTCTGGCGTGCGTAAAAACGGCTGATTTACTCACGACAGCACATTTTCGGGCATGATGTGCGTGAAAAACGTTTTATCGCGCACGTCACCATGGTATTTACCACAGCTTGGCCAGGTGGCACAGATATGAACAGACAATAAGGGTGACCTCTTGCGAAGGCCACCCTTAAAATATATTCAGTCAGACATTACTTCTTGGGAGTGAATACGACGTCCAGGTTGTCAGGATTGTCGAACATTCTGTTCACGAAGTCCTGGATATCTGCAGGAGTCATATTCTTGATGATATCCTCGAAATCTTTCGGGTCATTGTTGTTTATATCATATATTATAATATAACTATACTATATTGTCCATGTAAATTCCCTATTGTTGAACCGGCATTTTTGGGCGCAAGTGTTTCCATTTTTTTAATTTAAGTAGTTCATTAAAATTTCTAAACCCAAAAGCAAATATATAAAAAAAAAGACAAAACCAAACGGATGGGCAATAAATCTCGCTCAAAAAGCACTATCTTTGACGAAAACACTAGACCGATAAGAAGAATGGGACGATTGTACGACCTACTGATGAAGGATTACCGCCTGAAGGAAGGCCTGAATGCCTGCATAAATTGCGGCACATGTACGGCCATATGTCCGGCGGCGGAATTCTATCGATATGATCCACGAAAGATAGTGGACATCGTCCAGAGCAAGGACGATGATGAAATCGAAAAACTGCTGAAGAGCGATACCATCTGGTATTGCGGAGAGTGCATGAGCTGCATGACCCGATGCCCGCGCAAGAACGCTCCGGGGCTCGTGATCATGGCATTGCGCAACCTCTCCATCGAACTGGGATATTTCGTCGAGTCGGAGAAGGGCCGGCAGCAGTTTCTCCTTACCAAAGATTTGTGTTCCAATATTTTGGATTATGGTTACTGCGTCTATCCGCGCCGTTTCGATTACGCGGGACATCCTGAAGCCGGTAAGGTCTGGGAATGGGAAGAACAACATCTGGATGATGTGTTCGAACGGCTTGGCGGCAACCTGGACGGCGAAGGCCCGGGAGCCATGAGGCGCATTCCCCAAGATGACCTTGACCAGCTCAAACGCATTTTCGACGAGACCGGTGCTACCGAAAGGATGGAGAAAGTGCGTGCGGCAGGGTTGAAAAAGGTAGCCGAAATGGGCTTGACCGAGGACGAATTCATCGCCAAAATTTATACTGACAGCGATTCCAAACACTTAAACAGGTAATCTCAATGATTTACGAAGGCAAACAAAAAATCTGGTCAGATTACCAGAAAGATATTCCGGACGACCACTATTTTTATGTCCGCAGTTGTATCAGACAGAGTTTTTTCCCTGCTTCCGAGGCGGCATTCCTGAAGATTACCAGGGAAGAACTGGGCAAGGATATATTTGAAACAGAGCACCATACCACGTGCGGAGGCATTGCCTATCACTCGGACACCATTCCGCAGGAAACGGCGATGACCATCATTGCCCGTCAGTTCGCATTGATGGCGAAGAACGGCTATGAGAATTACGTCTGCTCCTGCATCACCTCGTTCGGGCTTTATTGCGAGACGCTGGAGACCTGGCGCGAATTTCCGGAGCTGGAGGCGAAGGTGCGCGAAAACCTCTGGAAATCGTGCAAGCTGGAGTTCGCGAAGCCCAAGGTCCTCGTCCACGCCAGCGACCTCATCTACAAATACCGCAACCTCATCGCCGCGCAGGCCAAGCATAAGCTTGTCAATGTCCATACGGGCAGGCCTCTCCGCGTGGTGGAACATATCGGATGCCACTATTCGAAGATGTTTCCTTCCAAGGGAGTCGGAGGCGCGGAATACCCATACGTTCTGGTCGGAATGATTGAAGCATGGGGAGGCGAAATCATTGACTATCCGGAAAGAAGGCATTGCTGCGGCTTCGGGTTCCGTCAATATCTGGTGAAGGGCAACCGCGGATATTCATTGTCCAACACCCATAAGAAATTCGAGAGCATGGAGCCGTTCCAGCCGGATCTTATCATCACCAACTGCCCTGGATGCCCGTATTTCCTGGACAGATGGCAGTATGTGATAGCAGAGTCGACTGGAAAGACCTATGGCGAAAACGGACACGGCATCCCTGTCCTCACTTACGAGGAAGTGGCGGGACTGGTGCTCGGATATGACCCTTGGGATCTGGGTCTCCAGACTCATCAGGTGGGTCCGGAACCGCTTCTGGACAAGATGGGTATCGAATATGATCCGGCACGCAAGTATCTCGGCAAGAACGGAAAGGATATCGGCAGGCCGGGTGAGTGCATGTATTTGAAATAGCATTGAACATAGTATGAAAAACAATATTCTCATTATAGGTGGAGGGCCTGCGGGCCTGGAAGCGGCATCGGGACTCCAGAGGTTGGGGTACAATGTCATATTGATCGAGAGGGAGACCAGATTGGGCGGCCATCTGGCTTCGTGGGATCGGCTGTTCCCTGACGGGGCGTCGGCTTCCGCGAAACTGAAAGAGCTGCTGGCACGCATGGACGGCGTCAAGTGCTTCACTGATACGGAAGTGCAGTCAATCAACAGGTTGGACAAGTCTTACAATGTCATTCTTTCCAACGGTATCACCGTTCTCGCGGACGCCGTGCTGGTAGCCTGCGGCTTCGACCTGTTCAAGGCGGAGAAAAAGGAAGAATACGGCTACGGCATCTATGACCATGTGATTACCAATGCCGATCTGGAGGCTTGGTTCAATGCCGGTGTAGGTTCTGATGACCGGATTGCCAATCCGAAGAGGATCGGTTTCGTGCATTGTGTCGGATCCCGTGACGAGAAATCCGGCTGCCGGTCTTGTTCGAAAGTCTGCTGCGCCACGGCGGTCAAGCAGGCGTGTGAGATGAAGCAGGCGTTCCCTGATGCGCAGGTGTATTGCTTCTACATGGATTTGCGTATGTTCGGACGCCATTATGAGGATATGTATCTTTCCGCCCAGAAGGATTATAACATAAGATTTATCCGTGGACGTCTGGCGGAAGTGTCTGAAAATGTGGATGGTAGCCTGCTGGTGAAAGCTGAGGACACGGTCGCCGGAAAGCCATTGAAAGTAACATTGGACCTTCTGGTCCTGATGGCCGGCATGAGGCCGTCGGCTGCCGGGAAGAGGGTAGGGAAACTGCTGGAGATGCCGATGGAAGAGGACGGCTTTTTCGCGGTCCGTGACGGAATTCTGGCCGGGCAGCGCAGCGGCTTGCCGGGCGTGTTCCTCGCAGGTGCGGCTACCGGTCCGAAGACAATGCCCGAAACCCTGGCCGAGGCGAGGGCTGCGGTCGTGGAAATCGACAGATACCTGTCCGACGTGTTTCCTGATGTTAAAAACTATAAGACATTGCTACGGGAAAGATGGTAGATTTCGGTTTCGGTCTGGTTCCTAGTTCCAGAATCAATCTTGACTTGTTCGACAGGGAGAAGTTCGAAAAGTTGGCGGCAATCGAGCCGGATGTGCGCAAATGCATGGCGTGCGGCAGCTGTACGGCTGTGTGTACGGCAGGAAAGTACAGGCATACCAGCCTGAGGGAAGCCATCGAGGAACTTTACAATGCCCATCCGGACAAGGCGCTCGACCTCCTGAAGTCGTGCCAGTTGTGCGGGAAGTGCACCATGGTTTGCCCAAGGGGCATCAATACCCGTCATCTCATCTTGTCCATCGCTAAAATTTACGGAACGAAATGATACCATTATATATATTGCCGTTACAGACTGCGCCGGAGGTCATTGACAGAATTCCGTCGGGCTACAGCAACTTCGTGATTCCGTTCGTGGTCGGCATCAGTTTCATGCTGATATGGCTGACCGCCGGGCTCATCAGGCTGCTGGCCAAGATTCCTGCCAAGGACAGACGTCGTCTCTGGAAGTCGCTGTTCATCCCGAAGATTGCTCTTAAAAATATCAAGGACCTGTTCTGCGACTGTCTTTTCCATACGAAAATCTGGAAACGCAAGCCGCTTCTGGGCTACATGCACTCGGCGATTGCCTTCGGATGGTTCATGCTCATTGTCCTGGGACATCTCGAAGTGGCATTGTTCGTTCCGAAGCATCTGGCGTGGACTGAGGGCGGCCTTTTCTATCCGATTTTCTACCGGTTCTTCGTCTGGATCAATCCCGGTCATGTCACGCTTAGAGGATGGTTCTTCTTTTTCCTGATGGACTTCTTCCTGCTCTATGTGCTTACCGGTGTGGGCATGGCGATTTTCAAGAGGTTCAGGTCCATCGTCCTCGGCATGCGTCATACCACAAAGCCGTCGCTGGCTGACCGAATCGCCCTGTACAGCCTTTGGCTGATTTTTCCGTTGAGGCTTCTGGCAGAGAGCTTTACGGCCGATCTCAGCGGCGGAAGCTTCCTCACGATTCCGGTGAACCATCTGTGGCATCTGATTTTCGGCGACAAACTGTTCTTCATGCCTGTCTGGTGGGCTTATTCCATCTGTCTTGGCCTGTTTTTCGCCGCAATGCCGTTCAGCCGTTACATGCATATCCTTACCGAGGTGCTGTGGATATTGCTGCGCAATGCCGGTCTCAAGCCTAGTCATCCGCGAAAGGGTGTGGCCGAGGCCGAGATTTACGCATGTTCCAGCTGCGGCCTGTGCCTGGATGCGTGCCCGATGAATGTCCAGAAGAAGAATCTCAAATATTCGTCGGTGTATTTCATCCGTTTCCTGCGTCGTCACAATGAAAAGAAAATCAATGATATAGCAGAGAAATGCCTCATGTGTGACAAGTGCCATGCGCTTTGTCCGGTAGGGGTGGATGCGCCGTCGCTCCGCAGGGCCCAGAGGGCTACCGTCAATAATTCATTGGTATACGATTATTCTTATCTGAAGTCGTGCCAATCGGCTGCCGCAATTTCCGGTTCTTTCAATGCTGGGGTTTCGGAGACCATGGTGCCTTCCGCTCCCGAGGTGATGTATTTTGCCGGATGTATGACACATCTTACGCCGCGAATCATAAAGTCCGTGGAGAAAGTTTTCAAGGCGGCTTCGGTGAACTATGTATTTGCAGACAGGGATGGAGGAATTTGTTGCGGCAGACCGCTGATGCTGGCCGGCAAGACTTCTGCGGCACAGGAGACAATTGCTGCCAACAAGAAGATGATTCTGGAATCAGGTTGCCGGACATTGGTCCTCTCCTGTCCTATATGTTATAAGATTTTCAAGGAGGAGTACGGGCTGAAAGACATTGAGGTACTGCATTATACGCAGTATATCAAGCGTCTGGTGGATGAGGGCAGATTGAAACTGAACGCCGGCGGGGAAAGCATTGTCTATCATGATCCGTGCGAACTTGGCCGCGGTTGTGGCGTCTACGCGGAGCCTCGCAATGTGCTTTCGCAGGTCGGCACGCTGGTGAAGGCCGGCAAGGAGGGCGATGAGAGCGTTTGTTGCGGCGGCAGCTTGGGAAGTCTGACGCTGGATGCACGTGACCGTGCCAAGATTACGGAGTCGTCGCTCGCGAACCTGGTGGTGAACAAGCCGCAGACGATCGTCACTGCGTGCCCGCTCTGTCTGATGACTTTCTCGGGTCCTGCCCTCGATGCGGTCAATGCCGAAGGCAATCCGGTGAAGGTCAATGATTTCGCGGAGGTTGTTTCGCGCAGTATTTCAATATAGCACGGTAGGATCGTTCACGTGGTCGCTTGAGAGAAAATCGAAGTGCCCGTCGTGGTAGGTCCAGGTATAAAGGACGCCCGTAGTGGCGTCTTTTATCGTTACCGTCTGGCGGAATATCCTGCTGGAGCGGATGTCCCGTTTCGCCGTGACCATTTCTCCCAGGCATCTCCATCCAGTGCCTGTAAAGCCGAATACATATATGGCGAGACCGTCTCCTGAGGCGGACCTTACGCCTATCACCAGTTCGGGCTGTCCGTCGTCGGTAAAGTCGTGCGGACCGACTGCATATTCATTGGTTTTCAATTCATTGGCACCGTTGTAACCGATTTTCGGGTAGGTCGCGGATGTCGGCATGTTGGGCTTTCCGTCAATGAAAAGGATGCTGCGTTTTCCCGCCGCGTCTTCCACGGCCGTGACAATGCTGCTGTTGTAGTAGAATGTCATCACCTTGAATGACTTGCCGGATGTGCTGAAGGAGGTTGCCTTGCCGGCAGCTCCGCATTTGTCCGCAATGAAGGAATATCCGCCTTCGAGTCCGGATATGAACGTGCTGCCTTGTGCGGCAGCGCTTATGGAAAAGGCCATCGTGATGACGGCGGCGATAAGTCTGGAGTATTTCATAACGGCGCCAAAGTTACGGATTAATCGCAATATAAAAAAGCCGGCCCGAGGAGTCGGACCGGCAGGATATTTTGTGAGTTTGATCAGTTCACTTTCATAAGAGGAACATCGAAATGCTTGATGTTCAGATGCACTGCCTTAGGATCCCTATGGTTAGGTGTAGCGTCCACGATAGGGGAGGCATTCAACTTGTAGTAGAAAAGAAGTCCTTCACTATTGGCATCTACACCCAGCATATTCTCCTTGATCTGGTTTGCCGTACGTGGAACAGTCCATAGACGGACCTCGCTCATCATACCGCTGAACGGACGTTCACCCCACATGAATCCCGGTACGAGACCGATGCTGAATCCTTCAGTTGCCGTTATAAGTTTCGCCGGCATTGCGGAGAGACCTGCCTCACTTGCTTTTTCACCATTTACGTAAATGGTGGCTGTGCCTTTCGGACCATCGCAGACGAGTGCGACGTGATACCATTTGTTAGCCTCAAGCTTAGGACCGAGGAAGTCCACTTTTCCTGCAACCTGAAGCTGCCGTTTGTCAACGGCAGGTGAGTCGCCGATACGGAGAATCATTACACCTTCACATCCCATGATCGTAGCGTTGCCAGGGAAGCTGCTTACATTGATGAGGGCTTCATATGTGCAAGACTCGAATTTGTCATTGTCGGTGATAGGTGCAGTAATATAGTCTTTACCAGCCCAGTAGTCTTGCACGAAGTTGCCGAAGTCGAAAATCTTGATAGGCTTCTTTATGATGAAATATGAAGTCTCGGAACCTTTGATGACGTCACAAGATGATGATACGATGCGGACAGGAAGAAGATATTTCTTGCCTTCGATGATGGACGATGCGTCGTCAATGCTGATTTTTACAGACTCGGAGTAGATGCTGCCGGCCTTGATGCTGGCAACATTGGAAAGAAGCTTGGCGCCAGGAAGCGGCTCCAAAGTTGTTCCGTTCTTTTCGTTGTACTCCTTTATCGCAGATTCATCCGCAATCTCGTATGTTATTTCCACGTTCTCATCCTTGGCGGAAGTGAGTCGTGAAGTCAAATCGAAGGAGATTGCGTCATTGCCATCCACTTCAATCGTGCTCTTGGCATTCTCGAAATATACCTTGGACTCCAGCAATTTGTCCTCAAGATTGTCGCATGCTGAAAAAGCCATTACGAGAGCGCCTGCAGCTATATATTTCAATATATTTTTGTTCATAATCCGTTAGTGGTTATTGCTGTTATTCTTTGTTTTCACCAGTCTGCTCCTTCATTCTTTCCTGGAATACCTGCTGGTTTATCTGGATAGCCTTGCGCATGTACTTGTAGTCAGGAGCATTGTCATAGTCCTTCTGGAAACGATATGCTCCGACTCCGCCCTTGTATCCTTTCTCCGGCATAAGCCTTGCCTGTTCAAGGAGATTACCTCCGGTCAATGCATAGGCCTCGAAGTTTTCGGTGATGATGATCTTCTCAGGAGCTGCAGCAGCATAGCTGAATTCGTACCCTCCTCTGCCGTAGTTCTGGACGATCCAGTAGTCAATGTATTCGTCGACCGTTCTCATCAATGAGCTGACGCTTCCGTCCACGCAAAGCAGTTTGTGTCCTTTCTTTTCAGGATCACTTGCAGGTCCGATATATTTACCCATCTCCTTGATAAGAACGACGATCGTGCGGTTGTCGAGTGTACCGTCATGGTCGTTGGTACCGCTACCAAGCTCCCAGTCGATGTCGAAACCATCCCACTCGCTGGTGAACAAGCTGTCGCACAATGCTTTCGCATAATTCTTGATGGCTGTGTCAAGTTCTTCTGTATTGCTGAAATCGTGAGATTTGAAGCCCCAGAAGTCCCAACGTGCGAATTTCAATTCCTGTGAAAGTTTTGAGTCAGGCCAGTTCTCTGCCTCAGCCTTTTTGTAGATATCTTCGTAGATATAAGCAGGAGTCCTGCCTTTACCGACATGGGATATGAGGCTGACTTCCATCAACTTGACGCCCTTTACCTTCTGGACGAATTCCTTGTCGGCCTTCTGCTCCGGAGTGATTTCATATCTGTTAGGGGCGCCTGACCACATGGAAATGATATCCATGCTGTCCGGAATTGACGAGAGATAACCTCTTCTCTGGGTTCCCGTAGGGTTCCAGTCGGAGAACCATCCGAATGCTACCGGACGGGCGTGGTTCTCGCCGGTTTTCTTGTAGTTGCGGAGGTTTTCGTAGTAAGCCTCGCTCTCCGCATTGTTCATCGTATTGTATCCGCCGATGTGGTCAACTTCCATTTTCTCCACATCTGTACAGGACACTGCAAGCATTCCTGCTGCAGGGATGATGAATAACAGTTTCTTTATGATGTTCATAATTATTCAATGATTAATTGTTATTTCTTGCAGTCCCACCAGAGACGGGTTGTAGGCGAGTCGTTGCCTCCGAGTTTGGAGAGAGCGTCCTGATAGTTCGCTTTGTCCTGCTCTGACTGGTAGAAGCTTTCAGGATACATCATTCTGCGGATTCTGTCTTCTTTGGTGACACCGTATCCTGTTCCTCTGTTGTCTCTGACCTGGTTGAGAACCGGATATCCTGTTCTTCTCCATTCTGTCCAAGCTTCCTGTCCGTTAGGGTACAGCGCAATCCATTTCTGGATCATGATTTTCTCAAGTTTCTGTTCGGTTGTCCCGCTGAACTCTGTGGTTGCTTCAGTAGGAGCCGGTGCAGTGTAGCTGAAAATGCTGACAGCCTCCGGTTTGAATGAAGTAGTGAGATATGCATCTGCTGCTGCAGCAGAAAGACCGTTCTCTTCGAATGACATTTCCACACCTTTCTTGTAAAGATCGGCAGCATCACCGAATTCAGGCCATACGAGAGCCGCCTCTGCTTTCAGGAAGAGAACCTCTGATGTGCGCATCCAGTATGTAGGAGTGTCTGAGGTCATGTTAGGGAGGGCAGCTTTTGCGTATGTTCCTTTCGGGTAGGCTGTACCTGAAGGAATCGGAGCATATTTCTCACCGTCAAATCCGGTCAACGCAGATGGATATGTCGGGCTAGGCTTCATGTACTTGCCAAGACGAGGGTCGTGGTATCCGTTCAGGTAAGCATATACTGAAGTAGCCACGCGGCACTCTTCATAGCTCTCGGCAAGGTACTGGATGTTGTTCACGAAAACGTATCCTGCGCCTTTGCTCATCTGTGCGGCATCATTGACAGCAGTCATAAGGCCGATGTGCTGGTTCAATGCTTCTCCTACCCACTGCTTCGACATTGCCTCGTCAGCATATCTGATGCGCATCGCGAGTCGGAGCATGAGGGAGTTGGCGTATTTTACCCACTGTCTTGCAGAGCCTGCGTAAACGGCATCATAATCGGCAACGATCGTAGAGTTCGTCTCTGCATACGGAGTGAGGACTTCGATGGCTGCCTTCAGGTCCTTGAACATAGCGGTGTAGACATCCTTTTCCGAATCGAAAGGAATTACTAGCGCCATCTCTCCTGCATGAGTGTAAGGGATAGGTCCGAATGACTCAAGGGTCTTGTGCCAGCATGAAATCTTGAGAATTTCCGCCAATGCGAATACTTCAGGGGCATTGAGCTTCTCGGAAGTAGCCTTTATCTTTTTCCATGAAGGAAGGACATTGGTATAAGAGTCTTTGTATGTGGCACTTAACCAACCGTTGTTGAGATAATATGTCGTATTGTTGTTTCCGCCGCCCCAGTTGTTGTCCTGGCCGAAATAGCCGCTCCAGCAGTCTGCGGAAAGATGGTATGCGATCTGATACTCGTTGATCATATCGGTACGGTCGGCCTGTGTTCCTACAGGAAGCACATATCTTTCCATGGTGGTAATGTAACTTCCGAGAGAAAGTCCGTCCATCTTTCCCATTTCATCGGTCATCTCGTAAGGGTTCGTGTTGATTTCCTCGTAGTTGCATGATGCAGCGAGAGAAAGCACGGAGATGCCGGCAAGGAATTTTATTATAATGTTCTTTTTCATTGATATCAGAATTTAAACTTGAGACTGAATGCATAGCTTCTCACGCTTGGCTGCATGAAATAGTCATTGCCCTGTCCGTATGTGGCGGTCGAAGGTGTAAGTTCAGGATCGAACGGCGCCTTGCAGTAGATTACCCAAGGGTTGTTTGCCATGACTGAGAGCGTGAGGTCCTTCAATACGTTCTTGAACCACTTGTTAGGGAATGTGTATGCCAATGTGAGTTCCTGGAGACGGATGTTTGTGGCGCTGTAGAGGTAGTAGCCGGAGGTCTGGTAATCACCGGTACCTATCTTCTTGTAGTAAGTCTCTGCGTCTACCAAGCCCTGTCCAGGGAGCATTGCGCCGCCTGCCAGACGAGCATCGCCGGAAGCCTTGGAAACTCCGAATCTGTCGAGGATGGCCTCAGTGGATGAAGTTACCACGCCACCGAAACGGCCGTTGAGAAGGAAGCTGAATGTCAGACCCTTCCAAGAGAAGGAGTTGTTCCATCCGAGCGTGAAGTCAGGAGTGGTATGACCGAGGTATACCGGCTCACCTTTCTCCAAAGTATAAGTGCCGTCAGATTTGATTTCCACAAATCCCTGGCTGTCCTTCTTGAGGAAAGTATTGGCGTAGATATCATTGATGCTGCCGCCTTCCTTGAGGATTACGCGACCGTTCTCTTTCAGAACTTCAGGGATGTTGATCGGCTCAAGGCTGACGTCAGTCTTGTAGTCGTGAACCATCTTTTTGATTTCGTTCTTGTTGCGTGAGAATGTCAGGTTCGAGGAAATACGGAAATCCTTGAATTCATTGAAATAACCGAGGGAAGCTTCCCATCCGCGGTTTTCTACGTCACCGGCCTGCAGGTAGATCTGCTTGTACCCGGAGTACTCAGGGAGATTACCGAGGAAGGTCTGGTTGTAGGTGTTTGAGTGATAGTATGTTACCTGTGCGCGGAGATTGTGCCAGAGACGGAGTTCGGCACCTGCCTCATAAGAACGTGTGCGCTCTGCCTTGAAGTCTGTGAACGGATAGATACCTGTTTCCTGTGCGATACCGCCCTTGATAGGTGTGGTGATGGTGTCAGGGGTAAGACCTGAACGTGAAATAGGGGCACCTACTTCAGTATAAGATCCGCGGACCTTCAAGTAAGAGAACCATTTAGGCATGTTCACCATTTCCGAGATAACTGCGGAAAGACCTACTGAAGGGTAGAAGAATGACGGGTTGGCGGTGTTTACCAGACGGGAGTTCCAGTCATTTCTGCCGGAGAGCGTGAGGTAAAGCATGCTTCTCCATCCGAGTTCGAGGTTGCCGAAAATGGCATTGTTACGTACGCGGCTGTAGCCACCGTCCTCGATAGGGGATGCCTTCGGGTTGTCAATGTTGCCGAACGCGAAGAGGTTAGGGACGAGCTTGAGCGGTCCTCTGTAGCCCTTGGTAGCTGACCAATAGTTGGAGTAGCTGTAACCGAGGTTGGCTGTCAGGTGGAATTGTCCGAAACCTTTGTCGATGTTGAGCATTGCGTCAGCATATTCCTGACGGTCCTTGAAGCTTGCCCACTCGTAAAGACCTTTGTTCGAGCCTTCCGTGAAGACGACATTGGTAGAAGCGTAGGCTTTTCTTTCTGTCTCGATTGCTGAGTCGTCGAAACGGTAACGGGCAGAAATGTTGAGCCAGTCGAGAATCTTGTATGTAGCTCCGACGTTGAACATATAACGGTTCTTCGTGCTTGGAGACATGTCGCGGTATGCGGTCCAGTACGGGTTGTCAGGTCCGAAGTCATCGTCCTTGATAGGCCAGTACTGCTCGTAGAGGTTACGGCTGGTATTGTATCTTTCGAAAGATTTTACAGCATTCCAGTTTTCTCCCCTCGGGAACAGGTAAGCTGCCATCACAGGGTTCTGATAACGTCCCTGTGAAACCATGTTCTGGTCTGTCTGGTGAACGTAGGACGCTCCGAGATCGAGAGTCAGCTTGTCGTTCAGGAAAGTAGCTGTGTTGCGGAATGTGAGGTTCAACCTGTTGTACTTGTTGTTAGGTACGATACCTTTCGCATTGGTAGAAGAAATGGATGCGTAGGTCTGGTTGTGCTTCGTTCCGGTCGTGAGCGTCAGCGCATTGATAAGATTTAGACCTGTCTGGAAGAAGTCTTTCTTAGGGTCGTAATCCACAGGGACCTGGAGCTGGTTTCCCCAGCTTTCGTATGCGTCTTCCTTGTTTCCGTAGATATTCTGGAACTCAGGGGTCATGTATGCCTTGCTGAATTCAGAAGTGGAAGAGAAGGAAATGTTGAGCTTGCCTTCCTGGCCTTTCTTGGTAGTGATGAGGATGACGCCGTTCGCTGCGGATGAACCGTAAAGCGCTGCTGCTGAAGGACCTGAAAGGACGGAGATGCTCTCGATGTCCTCAGGGTTGAAGTCTGCGATACCTTCAGTCGTAGCCTTGGTGCCGCCGATTACTTCGTTTCCTGTTCCGAGGGTGGTGTTCACGAGTGGAATACCGTCTATCACGTAGAGGACGTTGTTGTCACCTTCGATTGATTTGGCACCACGCATCACGACTCTGGTCGCTCCGCCGACACCGCTTGAACTGCGGTTGATGGTCACACCGGCGACCTTACCGTTCAATGAATTGACGAAGTTCGCGTCTTTCACGCGGAGAAGTTCGTCAGCTTTCACTTCCTGAACGTTGTAGCTCAATGCCTTTTCAGCTCTTCTGATACCGAGTGCTGTGACTACGGTGCCTTCGAGAAGTTCGTTTGAAGTCTTGAGAACTACATCTACCTTGGCTTCGCCATTCCATGTAATCTCGGTGTCTTCATATCCGAGGAGCGTGAAAATGAGAACGTTACCTTTTTTGACTCCTGAAATGGAGTATGTTCCGTCGGCTTCGGTAATAACACCGCCTTTGCCGTCTTTGATCATTACGGCTGCTCCGGCTACCGGGCCTTGGCTATCTGTGACGGTTCCTGACACGGTTCCGCCTCCCCCGACTGGGGAATTTTCCTGTGCATAAGCATCAGGAGAGAACACATTCAGCCCCGCAAAAGCAATGAGTGCTGCGCAGAATTTTAGAAATGTGTGCTTCATCGTTTTTAGCATAAATAATAGTGTTTGATTAATAGTTTTATCTACCAAATGGTTTGTTTTTATTAGCAGACGGCGCAAATATAGTTTGTTTTTGTGACTTATGCAAATAACGTTTTACTCACTCTGCCTTTTTTCTTCACGTTACCCTCACCCTAGATCCCGGGTCTCGGGGAAGGGACCTGCTTTCGGCATGGCGGGCTTTAACATCGGTGGTTCGCATTGCTGAACTTAAAATTTTTTCCGAGTATTTTTTTAGTGTCGTAAATCCTGATTGGGCTTGTTGTTTTTGTTTAAAAAACGGCCTCTTTTTTAACCATTTTTCAAAATTCACGAAAACGGTTAAAAAAGAGGCCGATATTTTTACAAAATGCGCGGTCGGCTTTCGGACGGGTGCGGGTGTGTGGTTCAGAACACCTCGATCGTGTAGCCGGTGCGGAAAACCTCTCCCGGCGCAAGAGCATTGACAAGATCCTTTTCGTCGAGCGGGCCGGTGAAACCTTTCCTGTCGCAGCGGCCGTACCATGGTTCAATGCATACGAACGGGGCATTGAGTCCTGCCGGTGACCACATGCCCAGGGCCGGCGTGTCGAACTCCACCGATACGAACGGCTCTCCCGCGCAAGATTCCAGCACGACTTTCGAAACCTGCTGATTTTCAATGATAAGCGCGTCGTGGTCGAAAGTGGATGTCGTCAATGGAAGCTTCCCTTCCGGTGTCTCCAGTTCGTAAACATGCTCCGTGTCGGCGCATCCTTTTTCAGAAATGAGAATGTATTTCAATGTCTCCAGAGGCTTCATTTCTCCGTTTTCTCCACGTTTGTAAAGCCGGAACGCTCCTCTATCCTCGGTGTCGGGATTGAAATCGGGATAGTAGAATGCCGGGTGCGCTCCTATCTGGAAATACATTGTCTTCCCGTCATTGTTGCTGACTTCCCACATTACCTGTATCTTGTTGCCTGTCAGCTTATAACCGATTTTCAATGTAAATGCGTACGGGTATTTTGCCAATGTTTCCGCATCGGACTTGAGCTCGTACCACAATGTATTTTCGTCTGAAGAAACCAGATGGAAATCCATGTCTCTGGCGAATCCGTGCTGCTCCAGCGAGTATTCTTTTCCGTCGACTCTATATTTCTTGTCCCACAGGCTGCCGACTATAGGGAAGAGCACGGGTGCATGGCGTTTCCAGAAAGCAGGGTCCGCCTGCCAGATGAATTCTCTTCCGGAATGGTCTCTGATGCTCCATAGTTCAGCACCGTGTCTGTCTACCTTAATCGACAATATGTCGTTCTTCAGTGTTATCATATCATGTGTTTTGAAAGTCGGTCCGGCAAATTTAGTAAAAAAATCAAGCTATATATCGTTTTAATCGGAAAATGTTGATGAGATTGGCGGGATTTGCTTATTTTTGGAGCCGGAACATTTAATTTTGGCTGTACGATGGAGAAAAATCTGATTTTGGGCATTGGCGAGGCACTATGGGATTGCCTTCCTGAAGGTCGTAAGATTGGTGGCGCACCTGCCAACTTCGCATATCATGCGGGGCAATTCGGCTGGAGGAACATTGTCGTAAGTGCTGTCGGCAATGATGCTCTTGGGGATGAATATCTTGCGCAGCTGGCAGACGTGAAACTGGAGCCGATGATCGAGCGCGTTCCTTTTCCGACGGGTACGGTGCAGGTGACGATTTCCGGCGAGGGCATTCCTTCGTATGAAATCTGCGAGAATGTGGCGTGGGACAATATCCCTTGGACTGATGCCCTGGAGGCATTGGCGAAAGAAACGAGGGCCGTGTGCTTCGGTTCATTGGCCCAGCGCAGTCCTGTCTCGCGCGCTACGATCCATCGGTTTTTGGAGTCAATGTCTCCTGATTCCGAACGAGTCTTTGATATTAATTTGCGCCAATCATATTATAACCGGGAGATTATCGGGCAGAATCTTGAACGTGCAACCATCCTCAAGCTCAATGATGAGGAAGTCGAGGTGGTCAAGGACCTACTCCATCTGGACGGCTCACCGGAATCTGTCTGCCGGCAACTGATCGGAAAGTACGGTTCTTTGCGCATCGTGATACTCACATGCGGCGCGGTCGGCAGCCATGTCTTTACCGCCGACACCGCTTCATACGTCGAAACGCCCCGTGTCAAGGTAGCTGATACTGTCGGTGCCGGCGATTCCTTCACGGCCACCTTCGTCTCCGATATCCTCAAGGGCAATCCGATCGAAACCGCCCACAAGCATGCCGTAGCCGTAAGTGCCTTCGTCTGCACACAGAACGGTGCAATGCCGGTGCTCCCGGAAGAGTTGCGGGGGATTTGATTATCAGCTCTTTGTGTCTTTGATTCTGTCGGTGTTTCACATAATCCGTGGTGTTTTACCGGTGATTTTTCACATTTTCCGGGTTGTGCCGGCAGTTAATGGCAAGATATCCATTGTCGTAATCATATAACGTATGAACTAGATTCCTGCAACCGTCGGGCGGGTCGCGGCGTGGTGTGTTTGGTTAAAAATACCGCCCGTTTTTTAACCAAATGTCATTGGAACTCGGATTTGTTCAAAAAAAGGCCTAATTTTTAACGAAATTTGAATCCATAGACAAAATCATTGGCCTTTGCTTGCGGAAAGTATAAACAAAACGTTATTTTTGTGGAAGGGCAAGATAGATCAGCCGTATTGAGATCTTTTGTATGAAATAGACCATGGAAGGTTGAGGCCGACAAAAGCCTTACAAGATTCCCTTGCATCCATGGTCAAGGGAAATAAAGAATTTATGCTTCTCGATGAGCAGGCTGTCTGCTATGACATGTGTCTCAAAACGATGGCAAAATGCAGAGAAGATGGCAAGAAAAGAACAATTGTGATTCAGGGAGGTCCGGGGACAGGTAAGTCTGTTCTTGCGGTTAATCTGCTGATGGAGTTTATAAATAAGAGTCTTAACGCAAGTTATGTGACTAAAAACAGTGCTCCTAGAAATGCTTTTTTGTCGCTCCTTACTCATTCAGACGCGAAGAAGCTGGTCGATATCAAGCAATTGTTCCGTTCTCCATTTGGTTTGGCTAATGTCCCGGCGGACACTTATGATTGTGTCGTCCTGAAAAAAAGTTTACAAAAAAAAGAAACTTTATATGGGGACTAAATGCTGCCGGGCGATGCGTAAGTGTTTCGGATGTGCGTGGCGATGCTGCGCGGTCCAGATCTCGTGTGATTATATTCTCCCGAAGGCCTCTCTTATGATGCCCTCCATTCCGGGATTTGCCGCACTGCGTGCGCCACATCCCTCTTCGCCTGCGCGGCGGGGCGGCGTTAAACAAATTGAAGCTCAAAGGCCTGCGGCCTTTCGGGCTTTTTCCGTGCAAGGCCTTACAGGAGCGGGGCTCCCGACAGCCTTGTACGAAAAAAGCCCAGCGCAAAGCGCTGAGCTTCAATTTGTTTGCGGAGAGAGAGGGATTCGAACCCCCGGACCCGTTAAGATCAACGGTTTTCAAGACCGCCGCATTCGACCACTCTGCCATCTCTCCAAAGTCGAATGTTATTTCGCTCCATGTCACGTTTTCCGTGAAATGGACTGCAAAGATAAGTACTTTTTTCGAAATCGCAAGCGGTTGTGAGGAAAAAGCATGAAAAATATTGAAAACGGCGGTTCGGGGCGCTGGATTGCAGATAAAAATGATTACCTTGCGGGATGTATTGAAAATACGAGTAACACACAAGAATACTAGTAATACACAATAGCGAAACATGAGTAAAGTAATCAGCGGGAAAGAACTTTCCATCAAATTGAAAGCCGAAATGGCTGAACAGGTAAAAACATTTCCTGAAAAGTATGGCCGCGTGCCGCATCTGGTAGTGATTCTGGTGGGGGAAGACCCTGCTAGCCAATCATATGTGAAAGGCAAGGCCAAGGCATCTGAAGTGGTGGGCATAAAGAACACTACGATACTGAAGCCGGCGGACATTTCGGAAGCGGAACTGCTGAAACTCATTGCGGAACTGAATGCGGATGACGGAGTGGACGGAATCCTCGTGCAGCTGCCGTTGCCGGAACACATTGACGAAGACAAAATCATTGCCGCCATTTCGAAAGACAAGGACGTGGATGGTTTTCACCCGCTCAACGTGGCGGCGCTCTGGATGAAACAGCCTTGCACCATACCTTGCACGCCGAAAGGCATCATCAGGATGCTGGAAGAAGCCGGCGTGGAAATCAAGGGAAAGAGGGCTGTGGTCATCGGAAGAAGCCAGATCGTCGGACTGCCGGTAGCGAAACTCCTTCTCGACAGAAATGCCACGGTGACGATATGCCATAGCCGCACAGCCGATCTGCCGGCCGTGACACGCGAGGCGGAAATCCTGGTCGTGGCGATCGGACGCCCTAGATTTGTGACCAAGGACATGGTCGCTCCGGGTGCAGTAGTCATTGACGTAGGCGTAAACCGCGATCCGGAAACCGGAAAACTCTGCGGCGACGTGGATTATGAGGCCGTGGAACCGCTAGCATCCGTGATTACCCCTGTGCCGGGCGGCGTCGGACCGATGACGATTACCTGCCTGATGGAGAACACGATAGAGCTGTTCTTACGCAAAATGTCCAAATAGCCCATCTGAAAACACAGCATCGGGACTCCAGGAAGTCTGAGCCTTTGCGCGTCTGACCCCGGGGTCCCGTACTTTTACAATCCCAACTCCAGCTGGAAACGCACGGCGAGACGGTCATAATCCGGACTCGCCGGCTCTGCCATTTGGTTGAACGACAAGTCCAGCTGCAGTTTCAGGCTATGTCCGATGATGTAGCGCGTTACACCTAAAGTGCTCTGATTCCACACTTTATATCCAGCAAAAGGACGCACCTCCCGGTTCGGAAGCATTGACGAATTGCGGATGGCGACCTCCCATTTCCGGTCGAAAAGATAACTCGCCTGGACATTGACACCGGAACCCGTGTACACGAAAGACGAGCTCGCAAAACCGACCGGATCTGCGGCATGACGCCCCATGTAATCGGCATTGAACGAAAAACCGCGGTATTTGAAAATCATGTCCGCATAATACGAACCGATATTGCGCGTCTCGTCCCCCGGCAGCATTGACCCCTTCATGCCGCGCGTCAGCTGCGAACGGTTGTTGAACGAATAGCCCGCGCCTAGCATGATTTTCGGCGTCTCCTCATGGTAGGTGTCGCCCTCGACGTACTCGCCCTTCGCGTGAAAACGCCCCAGCGGAAACAGCTCCAGACGGCCCGTGTACGCGAGTCCGCCATTGTTCGACGCGCCCCAGTTCCGGCCTTCGCCGAGCGTCACGGACGCCAATGCCGCCAATGCGAATTTGTCAATGCCGCCGTAATAATACTCCCCGAACAGTCCGAAATCACGGTCGCCGCCGAACTCGCTGTTGACAATGCTCCTGTCCACGAACTGCAGCGATCCGGATGAATTCAGCATTGCCCTGTTCGCCTTTATCTTGGCCTGGCCGAGGCCGAGGTTCCATGACGAATTCGGTTTGTAGTAGGCAATAGCGTCCAGAATCAGGTTCGATTTTCCGTTCGGTGTCGGTTTGGCATCGGAGCCGGTGAAGCCTAACTGTATGGAATAGATGAACTTAGGCGAAAAGATAAATCCGTCGAAACGCAGACGCAGCCTTCTTACCTGGCCGTTCACTTCAGTTACGCCCATGCCCTTGTCGAAAGATGCGCCCACCAGGTTCTGCATCCGGAAACGGATCGTCGTCTTGAAAGAATCGTCCTTCGGGCTGAACGAAATGCCCTTGCCGACCTCGATATTCGGCATGTTCGCCAGCTGCTCGCTGATCTCGTCGTCGACAAGCGTGTTCACCCATTTGCGGAAATTCGAAGTGTCCCTGCCCTCCGGGACCGCGCCATTCGCGCCAATGCCGTTCGTCAGGACCAATGCCGTCGCGGCAATTATTGTTGTCAATGTCTTTTTCATGTTCGTCTCAATGCAGTTTTTACGTTCTGCCTCCGACAAAGATAATTTAAGTTTCTAAATTATTTCTGAAATATTACAAAGCCAGACGGAAATTTTTGCACGGCGACATGCCGGTTTCCGGATAAAAATAGTATATTTGTTTCTGGAGCTGCGTCATGAAAACACCTAAAAAGCTATAACCATATATGTCTATATTGAAAAAAATGCTGGTTCGTCTGCCTGTGAAGAAGTCATATCTCACTATGGCATGGGACGCTACGGCCAAGGGTCAGACCGACTTGGCACTCCATCTTTTCAAGCTGGCATACGAGCAGGAGACATTGCCTGAAAAGAAAGCGGAGGCAGCATGGAACGTCTATGTCGACTGCAAGAACAAGGAAAAATACCACGAAGCATATCTCTGGTGTGAACGCACCGCAAGACTCGGATTCGTGAAAGCGATGCGGATCCTGGGCAAGGCATATTTCTATGGACTCGGTATAATTCCGAATTACAGAGTCGCCGTGCGCTGGTTCAGTGCAGGAGCTGAAAAAGAAGACGCCACATGCATGAGACTTCTCGGAGAATGCTATTTTCAGGGCAGGGGAGTCATGACCAACAAGAAAAAGGCGTACGACTACTTCCGCGCCGCTTACGACCTGAAAGAACCGGGAAGCTACTATTGGATCGGGCTGGCATACAGCAAGGGCAATGCCGGTTATGACGTCGACATGAACCGGGCCATTGAAACCTGGACGCAAGGCATTCCGAACTCCAGATGCCTGTTCGAACTTGGCAAATGCTATTATTGGGGGAACGGAGTTCCGAAAGATAAAGACTTGGCTTACAATTATTTCCTACGGGTTTCCGACCAGGGAAAAGACTTTGCCGACAAGTACCTTTCGCCTGACAAATCCACTCTCCGCAGCGAAGAAGAGGTAGAGGCGCTACGATGAACATCTTTAATCCCGAACATGATTTGTGCATGGCCAACGGCGACGCGAACTTCGTGCCGCCGGCATCTGCATTGGAATTCGGGAAAGACTGCGCCGGATTGACGCGGTGGATAGACCAATCATCTGACAATGAGGTCGTTCCATGGGGCTGGGATGCAGTGCTCAAGCGCCGTCTCCAGAAAGAAGGCGTGCCAGGGTCAATGCTGCCATCCGACGCCGACATTGCCGAAATCCGCAGGCTGTCGCACCGCAGAAACGCCGTCAACGCCAGTATTTATGTCAATGATTTTCAGGCCAATGCCGATGCGCGTCTTCTGAAACATCTCCGTCCGATATCCTATGTAAGGGAAATAAACGATATCAATGCTTTGACGCCTGCGGTGGAAGAATTCGGGGACGCCGTGTTGAAAGCCCCGTTGTCAGGCAGCGGGAAAGGTCTCCGCTGGGCACGTTGCAATGAATTGTCAGCCAGCGATTTGGGGTGGAGCCGAAACGTGATTGCCAAACAGGGCAGCATCATGGTCGAGAAACGCCTGGAAATCGTGCAGGACTTCGCAATGCTGTTCCATGTGGGCCGCTCCGAGGTTTCATTTGAAGGCTATTCCCTGTTTTTCAATGACAACGGAATCTACAAGGGCAATGTCCTCGCAAGTGATGCGCATATCCTCTCCCGAATATCGTGTTATGTCCCCAATGAGCTGATTATCAATGTTAAGGCAGCATTGGAAAAATATCTGGAATGTGAATTCCTGGGCAAATATACCGGCTATGTCGGGGCTGACATGTTCATATATAAGGAGGCTGGCGAGTATCGGCTTGCACCTGTCGGGGAACTCAATGTCCGTATGACCATGGGGCTGCTGGCGCGTAGACTCTACGACCGGCACTTGTATGGTAATCCGCAGCAAATCAAGCTGTTACGTCCGGGAGACGCTAAACTTCCGGCATTCGAAATGAAGCCGGCGGACATGGACGGCCAGTATGCCATGTGCGTGGAATACAGCCCGGATCCAGGGAAACTCTTCTCCGAAAAAGATGAATTTCTGGAAACATTGACAGAAATCACTCCGTCGTCACGTTATGCTGTGGTCGTGAGACGCGCGGACGTAAGTCATTGAATCAGAATTGAAAATACTCCTTGGCATTGCGATAGCAAATGTCGCCGACCATCTTGTGGATGAACGGAAGTTCGGACTCCGGCAGACTGCCGCTCTGGATATCGTCTCCCAGCATTGAACATAGGATGCGGCGGAAATATTCGTGCCGCGGGTAGGACAGGAAGCTGCGCGAGTCGGTGAGCATGCCGACGAACCGGCTGAGCAGGCCGAGCGATGAGAGTGCGTTGAGTTGCTTGCGCATGCCGTCCTCTTGGTCGAGGAACCACCATGCCGCGCCGTATTGCATCTTTCCGGCCGTCTTTCCGTCATTGAAAGTATAGGCCATTGTAGCCATGACCTCCGTGTCTTTCGGGTTGAGGTTATAGAGGATTGTCTTGCCGAGGTTGTCCCCGTATGCGAGTTTGCTGAAGAATTTGTGCCCGGCAGCGGCAACCGGTTTGTCGTCAATGGCGTCGAATCCCGTGTCCGGACCGAGTCGTTCGAACATCTTGCGGTTATTGTTGCGGATAGGGCCGATGTGGAACTGCTGCGTCCAGCCGCTCTTGCAATCCATCGCCGCGAGGTCCAGGAGGATGGCGCTTTTGAATTTCGCAATTTCTTCACAGTCAGGCATTTGCCCATGCAGGACCTTCCTGAAAATCCTGTCGGCTTCTTCGCGTGTGCAGTCCTCGGCATAGAACGTGTCCATGCCATGGTCGGAAAGCCGGCACCCCATCTGCCCGAAGAAATCATGTCTTTTCTGCAATGCGTCCAGGGCATCCTGGTAACCGGAAATCATGATGCCGGTGATGCCGGACAGTTTGGCGACATACTTCCTGAAATTTTCAGGGTCATCTATGCCGAGCATCTTGTCGGGCCTCCATGTAGGGAGCACATTCACTCCGAAAGGTTTTTCAGCTATCCGTTTGTGCCATTCGAGCGTGTCGGTAGGGTCGTCTGTCGTGCAGACCGTCTCCACATTGAACTTTTTCATCAATGACTGTGCACGGAAGTCATCTGACGCGAGCAATTCGTTGCACCTATTATATATATAATCGGCTGTTTCGGGCTTCAATATGTCATATATGCCGAATACTCTGGCCAATTCGAGGTGGGTCCAATGATAGAGCGGATTCCTCATGGTATATGGCACCGTCTCTGCCCATTTTTCGAATTTTTCCCGGCTGCTTCTTCCGCCTGTGATGTAATCCTCGTCCACGCCGTTTCCTCTCAGCGCGCGCCATTTGTAATGGTCGCCGCCCAGCCACACTTCCGTAATGTCTGCAAATTTATGGTTCTCAGCCACTTGCTGTGGGATGAGGTGGCAATGGTAGTCTATGATGGGAAGATTTTCCGCACTTTCGTGATATAGCTCACGTGCGAATTTGTTTCCCAGGAGGAACTCGGGGTTTATGAAGGTGCTCATTTTAAGTGCTTTGTTTATTGTCCATGCAAATATAATAAAAAATTCTCCGTGTACGTGCACGGAATCAGATATTTTTTCTTACTTTGCCACATGAAAGAATATTTCCTTCAGCCACGGCTGGGGAATTGGTCGTTAAATCATTGATTTACATTATAATAATGGCGAAGATTGTTACTTTCGGCGAGATAATGCTCAGGCTGGCGACTCCCGGACATCTCAGATTTTCTCAGACTCATGAATTCGAGGCGACTTTCGGAGGAGGCGAGGCGAATGTGGCTGTGTCTCTTTCGAATTACGGCGAGGATGCGCATTTCGTGACGGCGCTTCCTGACAATGACATTGCCAAGGCTTGTCTGGCCGAACTCCGCGGGCTTGGGGTGGACGTGAATCATTGTATCAAAAGCGGGGACCGCATGGGGATTTATTACTTGGAAACGGGTGCTGTCGCGAGGCCTAGCAAGGTGATTTACGACCGCGCACATTCCTCATTGTCAGAGATTAAGCCTGGGATGATTGACTGGGATGCCGTTTTCGATGGTGCCGACTGGTTTCATTGGACAGGTATTACGCCGGCGATTAGCCAGGGTGCTGCGGATGTGTGTCTGGAGGCGATACGCGCGGCTTCTGAATGCGGCCTCAAGATTTCCTGCGACCTGAATTACCGGAAAAATCTCTGGAAATATGGCAAAACTGCATCCGAAGTCATGCCGGAACTGGTGGCAGGATGTGATGTGATTATAGGCAATGAGGAAGACGCGGCGAAAGTGTTCGGTATTGTCGCTGAAGGATTTGACGCCGATTCGGGAGCAATCGACGAGTCCAAATTCAAGTCCGTGGCTACATCTTGCTTAAAACACACGATATCAGGAGATTATAATCGCGTTACCGTGCAGGAGGTAGAGTCGTTGATGAACGGCAATGTCTCCGGAAGGGTGTCCAGATAATATATTTGATTATGGCTAGATTCAATAAGGCGAAGGTGGTTTCCACCGCACTTTCGACAGGACTTGTTCCGGTTTTCGTCTACGACAAGCCCGAGAACTCCAAGTATGTCAATGCTGCTGAACTTGAGTACATCCGGCAGGCTATTTCATAATATTCTGCATCTGCGCATTCGCATACGTCATCGGCTGGCTGCTCATGAAAGTATTCGTGCCGAAGTATAGCGTGGTGACTCTGGAAGACTAGTAGAAATGATAGTTGTATCTGGACAAGAGGTCGATGGAGCTGTAGTTATCCTGTTTCTCCGGACTCTTTCCCAGTATCAGATGGTCCGTGAGCGTAATGATTGACTTTTGTGCGTCGATGTCGGCATGCTGGCCGATAAGGTACTTCACATATCCGTCTTTCAGTGCGTCGATGTTTTTCTGCAATATGTCGAAACCGACTACGTTCCAGCCCTTCTTCCTGTGCTCCCGGAGATAATCCGCCACCAGGAAAATCCTGGAATTGAGGGTTACGATGTTAGGGCGTCCGTCAATGTTCCTGAAGGCGTCGTCCATGGCCTTGTTCGCCTCCATTGCATTGTTCGGATTTATCACTATGCTCTTGACTGTGGTTTCCGGGTAATGTGCTGAGAGATAGTCCATAAAGCCATGTCTTCTTTCTGCTGACGGGTCGGACAGGCCGTTCACGTCACGCTCGATTCGTACAAGATATATCGTGTCGAGGCTCTTTTCGTCAGAATTGGTCATGAGCATATCTGCGCAGAAAACACCGCTGTCATATATAGGCTGTCCGTAATATGCCAGGTGGCCATATATGCCGTTTACGCTGGTATTCAATATGATATAAGGAATGTTCGCCTCTTCTATCTCTACCGCGATCGTGCGTGTCGCAGGGAGGAACATCGGGGCGATGATGATTCCGGAATATCCCGTCTTTATCACTTTCCGGCATTCGGAGAGGAAAGAATCCACGCTGTACTGGTCGTATGTGCACTCGTCCACATTGACCGAAAACCTTCCGGCATATTCCCGTGCCTTTTCGATACCGACATGCGCAAGCTCCCAAAATTCTCCCTTTTTATATTTCGGAAGAATTACGGCAATGTCGTGGGACTTGTTCTTGGCAAGCATTGACGCATAAACATTGGTCTTGTAACCTAGTTCCTTTATGACTTTCAATACTTTAGCCCTGGTTTCTTCTGATACTTCACCTCTTTCGTGCAGTACACGGTCAATTGTGCCACGCGTCACGCCCGCAGCTTTGGCTACGTCGCTGATGGTAACAGTGGATTTGTTCATGTTTATCTGGCTATGTAGCGCGAAGTTATGAAAAAACGGCCGTTTCCGCAAATTTTGAAAAATTTGGATAAAAATATCCGTGTCCGTGCACGGAAATAATAAAACATTGCTATCTTTGCGGTAAGAAAAATACATTGATATGATTAGAATGACAGAAAGCTGGAGATGGTATGGACCGGATGATCCAGTGAAATTGAGTTATATCAGACAGGCCGGCGTGACGGATATCGTTCATGCTCTGCACCATATTCCGAACGGGGAAGTGTGGCCGGTGGAGGAAATCCGTAAAAGACAGGAACTTATAGCTGAAGCGGGGATGAAGTGGAGTGTCGTGGAGAGTGTTCCTGTCCATGAGCATATCAAGACGCGTGAAGGCCGGTTACGGCGTGGCCAAGGCTGCGGTGGCGAACTGGACCAAATATCTCTGTGCTGAATTGGCGATGAAGTTCGGCGAAGGCATTCGTGTCAATGCGATTGCGCCGGGTTTCCTTCTGACGAACCAGAACCGCACCTTGCTGACCAATGAGGACGGTTCTCTTACACCTCGTTCGCATACGATTCTTGCCCATACTCCTATCGGACGTTTCCTGGAGCCGGATGAATTGGTGGGAACCCTTCATTATCTGGCCTCCGATGCCTCCAAGGCCGTGACCGGTACGGTTTGCGTTGTCGACGGCGGCTTCGACGCGTTCTCGATATAGGACTCTTCCGATTTCTTTCGTACCTTCGCGGAAAATCATTGACAATGGAATTGGATTCAAGCGTAAACCTGTCGGTAGACAAGGAATTGAACATGACATCCGTCCTTGGCCCGGAAGATTTTGCTGCCAAGGTGCTGTCTGTCATGCCGAAAGATGTGAAATCAGGAGATCTCGGCTGCGGCCGTATCCTCGCCGATTATTCCATCTTCATGCAGGCCAGATATGTCCTTTGCGACATCTACGAAGACGGAACGGAGACTTCGGAAGACGGGAAGACATCATATAAATACCGCATCGAAATCAAATCCGGCAAGAAAACCAGCCGGATTGGCGATGCGGTATATTGTTTCCTCTTTATAGTAATCTTCTGGTTCCTGAGCCGTTGGACCACGCAGGGCTTCAACCCGTTGTTCCTCATCATCTCAGGGCTCGCCGTCCTCGCGGCCCTCTACCTGATATGGAACTCCACCCGCTCCAAATTCGGCCCGAAAGAATCAGCAGCCATAGCGGAAGTGCTCAAGGATTCTCTTTCCTGCACTCCGCGGTAATCTTTTCGAGTCTTCCGTATGCGGTTGCGGGCTGCTTCCACAGTGTTGCCAGCAGGATTGCCTCTACAACGCTGGCGGTCAGCGTGATGTCCAGCCCTTTGAACTGGGTCAATATGCTTGAACCCCAGTCCAATATGGTGAATCGGATTATGTATACGAAGAAGTTTGACAGCGCGATAATCCAGATAACCGGATTTTTTGTCCATTCTCAATGACAGGGGTGCCGTTCCCCTGTGAAAGCACTTTTCCCTCAGGTGTGAAGTATGACCTGCGTCCAAGTTTCGGTCTCATGCTCTTGCTGACAAGCCCGAAGTTCTCTGCCATCTCATGGATCGGAAGCAGCTTTCCACGGCCTGTTGGAGGAATTCTTTTTCTCCATATCAAAGATACGAAATATTTAACACATTAGCAATCAATTAGTTAGGAAAAGATTAACATTTCCCGACAGTCCCTAAATATGACACGCATTATACCAACAGGGGCCTGCGGAATCCGCAAGCCCCTGTTGGCAATACATTGTATGACAATCTGTCTCAGTCAGTCATTTCAATTCTGGAATTC